>JAEEGK010003756.1_pt1 | contig 37608 bp, 41 predicted proteins | sample 8958771 | NCBI WGS metagenome assembly JAEEGK01 (sample SAMN16246547, study PRJNA631951) | gut metagenome | biome: gut microbiome; feature: rumen; material: SC-attached | host: Bos | place: Iran: Karaj | collected 2018-10
CACCAAGAAGTGATAATAAAGAACGTAGTGATATATTATATAAAAAAAATTATTTAGATGGTAAAGTATCTGAAGAGATTAAAAAACAAATATTATTTAATGCTGTTACAATGGATTTTAGTAGATTAAATAAAAGAGTAGATGATATTAGTGATGCAATTGGTAGTAACGCAAGAAGAATATAAAAAGTGAAGTAAATATTTCACTTTTTTTCTAATTATGTTATTATATGTTTGGTGATTTTATGTATCAAGGAAAAACAATGTTATTAACTGGTTCTAGTAGTGGAATTGGAAAAGAAATATATAATTATTTCACTAATCTTGGTATGAATGTAATATTAACTTATCATAATAATAAAATAAGTAATGGTTATTATTTAGATTTAAAAGATGAAGATAGTATTATTAAACTAGCTAATGATATAGAAAACAAATATGGAAAAATAGATTATTTAGTTAATAACGCAAGTATTAGTTTAGATAATTATTTATATGATAAAACAAAGAAAGAATTTATGGATGTTTTAGAAACTAATGTAGTTGGTACATTCTTAATGATGAAACATTTTGATAAAATAGTTAATGGTTTTATCTTTAATATATCAAGTACTGATGGAATAGATACTGGTAGTATTTATAGTATTGATTATAATGTTTCTAAAGCAGGTATTAATATGTTAACTAAAACATTTAGTTTAGATAGTTCTAATAAAATAATTAGTATTTGTCCTAATTGGATAAATACTTTAAGTACTAATGAAATGAATCAAGATTATTTAAATAGTGAACTAAAAAGAATTAAACAAGATAAATTAATTAGTGAAATAACTATTCCTAAAGTAATAGATAATTGTATTAAAGAAGAGATAGTTAGTGGTAGTATAATTAGAATAGATGGTGATGATTGTGTTAGAAGAATTGATTAAGAAAGTAGATAGTAAAATAGTTAATGAAAACTTATTTAGTGAAATAGATAAAGTAGAAAACTATTATAGTGAAAAAATACTAAATACTTTTAAAAAATATAAAGTTAGTGAAACTGATTTTCATGGTACTACTGGTTATGGTTATAATGATGTTGGTAGAGACAAAATAGATATGATTTTTGCAGATATATTAGATTGTGAAAAAGCTATAGCTAGAAGTCAATTTATATCAGGTACACATGCACTTACTGTAACACTATTTGGACTACTTCGTCCTGGGGATACACTTTTGTCAATATCAGGACTTCCTTATGATACATTAGATGAAGTTATTGGTATTAAAGATAATCCTAGTTCATTAAAATCTTTTGGTATTAAGTTTGATTATATAGATTTATTAAATAATGATTTTGATATAGAAAAAATAACTAATTATATTAAGTCAAAACCAGTTAAAGTAATAGAAATACAAAGAAGTAGGGGTTACTCTAGTCGTGATGCAATTAGTGTTGATAAAATAAATAAAATAGTAGAAGTAATTAAGTCTATTAATAAAGATATTATTATTATGATTGATAATTGTTATTGTGAAATGACTAGTATTAAAAATCCTAATTGTGATATTTTAGTTGGGTCTTTAATTAAAAATCTTGGTGGTGGTATTGCTCCTAATGGTGCATATGTAGCAGGACGAAGTGATTTAGTTGATTTGGTAGCAGAACGTCTTACTGTACCAGGACAAGGGGCAGAAGTTGGACCAAGTATGGATATGAATAAAAAAATATTACAAGGGTTATATATGGCTCCTAGTGTAGTAGCTGCTAGTTTAAAAACTAATGTTTTTGCTTCTTGTTTACTTTCTGAATTAGGTTTTTCAACTAACCCTAAATATAATGAAGAACATAGTGATATAGTACTGGCTATTACATTTAATGATCCTGATAAATTAATCAAATATGTTGAAGGTATTCAAGAATATAGTGCAATTGATAATTATGTAAAACCAATACCATCTGATATGCCAGGTTATTCTGATAAAATAATTATGGCTTCAGGTAGTTTTACTTCTGGAAGTAGTATTGAAATAAGTTGTGATGGACCAATTAGAGAACCTTTTATTGCTTATATGCAAGGTTCTATTACGTATCAATATGGTAGAATTGCCGTTATCAATGCAGTAAGGAAAGTTTATGAAGAAAGATAAGTTAGATATTATTTATGAAGATAAAAGTATTATAGTAGTTAATAAACCAAGTCATTTACTTACTATTAGTACAGATAATGAAAAAGAAAAAACATTGTTTCATAAAGTGATGTTATATGAAAAAAGAAAAAATAAAAATAATAAAGTATTTATTGTTCATAGACTTGATAAAGATACTAGTGGATTAGTTTTATTTGCTAAAGATGAAAAGATTAAGTTTAAATTACAAAATAATTGGGATAAAGAAACTAAACGTGGTTATGTTGCAATTGTAAATGGTAAAACTAAAGATAAAGAAACATTGAAGTCATACTTAGCTGAGACTAAAACATTAATGGTTTATAGTACTGATGAGAAACATGGTAAATTAGCTATTACTGAATATAATAAATTAAAAGAAAATAAACGAATTACTTTATTAAAAATAAAAATTAAAACTGGTAGAAAGAATCAAATTAGAGTCCAATTAAATGATAATGGTAATAGTATAGTTGGTGATAAAAAATATGGTGAGATTAAGTTTGATCCATTAAGAAGATTATGCTTACATGCTAATTATTTAGAGATTATTCACCCAATTACTAATAAAAAAATGGTATTTGAAACTGATATACCAAAAGAGTTTTTAAAACTATTTGAAGAGTAAAAAATAAGACAATTTCTTTGTCTTTTTTTATTTATAATGTTATAATTATATATAGTAGGTGAAGTATGAATAAAGAGAGGTTTAATACTATATTAATTATCATAATAGCAATTATCATAGGATTAATAGCTTATGTTCTTTTGCGTGGTAATAAAACAAAAGTATCTAGTGTAATATTAAGTAATAAAACAATTAGTATATTTGTGGGTGAAAATAAAAAATTAGATGTTAGTATTATTCCTGATGACGCAAATGATAAATCACTTATTTGGACAAGTAGTAATACTAATGTAGCTAATGTAGACGATGGTATGGTTACTGGAATTAGTGAAGGAGATGCTATTATTACTGTTAAATCAAGCGATAGTGATGTATCTGATAGTTGTATGGTTAGAGTAATAAAAAATGAAGCTACTGAATTAGCCATTTTAGATACCAATGTTGAATTGAGAATAAATGAAGAAAAAACATTAAATGTTACTATTGATCCAATAGAATTTTATGATTTAATAACTTGGACAAGTAGTGATGAAAGAATAGCAACAGTTGATAATAAAGGTAAAGTAACGGGAATATCTAATGGAAAAACTACTATTAAAGCAATTTATGGAGATAAAGAAGCAATATGTGATGTTAAAGTAGTAATTCCTGTTAATACTTTAAATATAGATAGTGAAATAACTTTAGGTGTTGGTGAAACTAAGATAATTAATCCAGTTATAACTCCAGAAGAAGCAAGTAATCAAGAATTATTTTGGGAAACTAGTGATAATGAAATAGTAAGTGTTGATAATGGTAATATCAAAGGATTAAAAGTAGGTACTGCAAAAGTAACAGCAACTATTGATTCTAAAAAAGCAACAGTTCTTGTAAGAGTAATTATTCCTGTTGATAATATTACTCTTAATAAAGATAAAATAAGTCTTAAAGTAGGTGAAAATACTACATTAAAAGCTACTATAACACCATCTGATGCTACAAATAAAGAAATAGTTTGGACAAGTAGTAATACTAGTGTAGCTACTGTTTCTGATGGCAAAGTTAAAACTATTAAAAGTGGTGTAGCTACTATTACGGCAACAGTATCAGGTAAGACAGCTAAAACTACTATTTCAGTATATAATTCATCAATAACTGATAATAGTAAATATTATTCTGGTTATAGTAATGTTGTTACATATAATAGTGATACTTTAAAATATCGTATATTAAGAACTGGAAAAGATTACTATACTCTTATATGGGTTTTAGATTCTAATAAACAATTTAATTCAGCTTTACCTAAATTAGGTACAAGATACAAAGCAGAATATATATTAAGTAGTGAAATAAAAAAATATAATTATCAAAATAAAGGTTTAGTAGCTACTAATGGTAGTGCATTTTGGGATAAATGGGGTGAATATCCAACAACTCAATTTATAATTAATAAAGGAAATATTGTTAGAAACTTTAAAAAGAATGAAACATATCCATGGTCATATGGATCTGTTGGTATAACTAAAGATGGATTATTAAAACTATATCATGGTTTTAATGCAAGTACTTATGAAGAAAATGCTAACAAAAGACAAAAAATGTTGGATGATGGAATTAGAAATAATTTCACAGTATTTAATGAATTATTAAGTCCAGAGGGTAAATTATTAAATAGTACTATTAAGGTTAAATATACAGCTTTATGCCAAGTAGATGAAAATAATTTTATAATCTATTCAGGAGAGTCTCTTACTTTTGGTGAAACTGGTAAAAGATTTAAAGACAAATTTAATTGTCGAGTAGGTTATCGTTTTGATGGTGGTGGATCAACTACATTATTTTATAAAACAGGTTCGATGTCTACACCAACAAGTATCAGATCAGGTAGAGACCTTCCAGATATGATGTATTTTGTAGAACAATAGAAGAGATTAACTCTTCTTTTTTTGTGTTTTATGTTATAATTAAATAGAATGGAGTACTATGAAAAAAGATAAGTTTAACACTATATTAATAATAATATTTGCGATTATAGTAGGATTAATATCTTATCTTCTTTTGTTTGATAATAAAAAAGAAGTAGTAAGTGTTACATTAAATAGTAAATCTATTAGTATTTTTGTTGGTGATAATAAAAAAATAGATGTTAGTATCATTCCAGAAAATGCAGATAATAAAACATTAATATGGGCAAGTAGTAATGATGTTGTAGCTACTGTTTCTGATGGAATAATTACTGGAAATAGTGAAGGAGTAGCTATTATTACTGTTAAATCAGAAAATAGTAATGTATCTGATAGTTGTTATGTTAGAGTTGTTAAAAAAGAGGCTACAAAGTTTTCAATAATAGATAGTAATATTGAATTAAGAATTAATGAATCGAAGGTATTATATTATAATATTGAACCAGTTGAATTATCTAGTTTGGTAACTTGGATTAGTAGTGATGAAAGAATAGCTACTGTTGATAATAATGGAAAAATAACTGGAGTTTCAAATGGAAAAACTACTATAAAAGGGATGTATGGAGATAAAGAAATAATTTGTAATGTTAAAGTAGTTATTCCAGTAGATAGTTTAAATATTAGTAAAACTAATACTACTATAAAGATTAATCAAACTGAACAATTACAATTAACTATTTTACCAACAACAGCTATTAATCAAGATATAACATGGGAAAGTAATAATACAAATGTTGTTACTGTAGATAATGGTACTATTAAAGGAATTAGTGAAGGAGAAGCTATTGTTTCAGCTAGTGTTGATGGTAAAAGAGTATCATGTTTTGTTACAGTGACTATTCCTGTTGATAGTATTAAGTTAAATAAAACAAGTTTAAGTTTAAAGAAAAATAATAGTGAAACATTAACTGCAACAATTAGTCCAAGTAATGTAACTAATAAGAAAATAACTTGGACAAGTAGTAATCCAAATGTTGCTAAAGTAGATAGTAATGGTAAAGTTACTAGTGCTGGTAACGGAAAAGCTATAATTACAGCTAGTGTTGATGGTGTAAATGCATCTTGTAACATAACATCTATTGGATATATAGTTACTCAAGATGGTAAATTCGGTAAATATAAAACCACCGCAACATATAATAGTGAAACATTTAAATATAGTATTAAAACTGGTAATGCAGATTATGTTTTAGTATGGGTTCTTGATGCATATAAACAATTTAATTCTGCACTACCATCATTAGGTAATGTTTATTCAGCTGATAATCTATTATCTAAAGAAATTAATAAATATGGATATCAAAAGAAAGGTATGGTAGCAACTAATGGTAGTTTCTTTTGGGCAGGATGGGGTGATTCTCCAGCACTTCCATTAATTATTAATAAAGGAAGGATAATACGAGATATTGATAAAAATGGTTATTCTGGAAAAAATATACATAGTACTTTTGGTATAACTAAAGATGGTTTAATAAAAACATATAAATTTTATTCACATGATTATAATTTAAATTTAGCAACTAAAGAAGAAATGTTAAAAGATGGTATAAGAAATAATTTTGCATATGCAGTAGATGTTATAGATAGTAAAGGAAACGTTACTACAGATCTTGCAAAAGATAAAAGAACAATTCTTTGTCAAATTGATGAAAATAATTTTGTAATATATTCTGGTAGTTCATTAAATTTTCATCAAATTGGTGTTGAATTAAAAAATAATTTTGGTTGTAAATCTGCTTATAACTTAGATGGTGGAGGAAGTAGAAAACTATATTATAAAGGTTCAACGAATACACTTACTAAAATAACTGGTGGAGATCGTTATATACCTGATATGATGTATTTTGTAGAACAATAAAAATCTAGAAGAGGGTGAACTAGATGAAAAAAGATATCAAATTAATTATAGGTGTGTTTTTAGTTTTGATTCTTGCCCTAATAATAAAAAATGTCTTAAATGATGATAAAAACAAAGAATTATTATTTGGAGATGTTAATGTTATTGGTGATGTAAGTGGTGATGGAAAAGTTAAAACTAATGATTATGTTTTGGTACGTAAACATATTCTTAAAAGACAAACATTATCCGCTGATCAACTAAAAAGAGCTGATATAGATGGTAAAAGTGGTGTATCTATTAGTGACTACATCATGATTAGAAAAATAATATTAGGTATTATTAAACCAACAGTAACACCAGCTCCTACGGTAAAACCAACTGTTACTCCAACACCAAAACCAACTGTAACACCAGAAGCAATAGTTAAATATCAAGTTACTTTTAATGCTAATGGTGGTAGTGTAAGTCCAGCTAGTAAAGAATACAAAGCTGGGGAAAAATATGGTAATATGCCAGTACCAACAAGAAATGGATATAAGTTTGTTGGATGGTTTAAGGTAGCTAGCGGAGAATTTAATTATGAATATTATAATAAAAATAATAGTGATTTAAATAAAGCTTTTGGTTTAAATGAAAAACTATTAAAAGAACATTGGTATATTTATGGAAGAGGAGAGGGAAGAACATGTAGTGCAGATAGTGTTTCAACAGCTGCTACAGTTACAAGTAATATAACTCTTTATGCTGGATGGGAAAGAACAAGTGATTCATTTATCATAACTCATTATTGGGGAATAGATTCACCATTTATAAATGATACTCAAGCAAGATACCTAAAAGATGCAGGATTTAATCTTGTTATGTTAAGTGGTGGTTATAATTATAGTACTCATGATGCATATGTTGCTGGAATGGGAAATGCTTTAAATAAATTAAATGAATATGGTTTAAATGCTATCGTTGTGGGATGGAAAACTCCAATTCATTTTGATGATAAAAATGAAACAGATGCTAAAAGAGAATCATATATTAAAGAAAATATTAATGATTTTAAAAAGTATCCTAATGTAAAAGAATACTATGTTGGAGATGAACCACCAGATAATAGTTCATTTACAGCAATAGATAAAATAATTGATTACATTCATAAAAATGATCCAGGTAGGGAAGGTACTATGAGTATGCTTCCTAAAGGAACTACAAGTGGAGATTATCGAAAAGATTATTTAATTCCATATGCTAAAAATGTTAGTGCAAATACATTAAGTTTTGATAGATATGTTTTCTCTAAAGATGGTAGTGTTGATAAAGCTGGATTATATAATAATTTAGCGGATGTATATTATGTAGCTAGAGATTATAATAAGATACCAACAGCAATTGTTTTATTAACACAACACTTGAATTTTAAAAACTTAACAAGAAATGATATTGCTTTTGAAGTAAGTGTATCGCTTGCATATGGTATGAAAAGAATTTCTTACTTTACATATTCAGTTGATGGAATATCTAATCAAGGATTTACTAATGCTATGCTTAATGCAAATCATGATCGTACAACTCATTATTATGATGTTAAAGATATTAATAAATGGCTTAAGAAATTAGGTAATGAATTATATAATACTAATATGGTAGAAGTATATGGTTTTGGTGAAACTTCACTTGTTAATTATAGTAAATATGGTAGTGGTATTTCATCTAGTCAATCTGGTATTATATCAATGTTTGATAATAAAACATATTTATTAGTAAATACAGCTATTCAAGAATCTAAAAACAATGTATTTACATTTAGTTCATTAAGTGGACTTGAATATTATGATACTTTAACTAATAAATGGGTTAAGATAACTAGTGATACATCTAATGATTTCTTTACAATATCTTATAGTAAAAAACAAATAACTATTAAACCTGGCTATTGTATTCTATTAAAAGGTGGTAATTACTGGAGATCAGGTGGAACTTGGTCAAAGGATAGTAGTAATGTATGGCATTTCACTGATCCAAATGGTACAAAAGTAAAAAATGATTGGGTTAAATCAAAAGGTTATTGGTATTATCTTGATGATAATGGTGGCTTAAAAACTGGATGGATTAAAGTTAATAATAAATGGTATTACACTAATTCCAGTGGTGAAATGCAAACAGGATGGATTAAAGATAAAAATGTTTGGTATTATTTAAATAATGATGGAGTAATGCAAACAGGATTAATTACAGTTAGTGGTAAAAAATATTATCTTGATGCTAATGGAGCAATGCAAATAGGATGGATCTTATATAATAGTAAATGGTATTACTTTGATTCTGATGGTTCAGCACACACTGGATGGCTTTCTGATAATAATAAATGGTATTACTTAAATAGTGATGGTACAATGGTAGCTAATCAATGTAAAAAAATAGATAATAAAGATTATTGTTTTGATACATCTGGAGCAATGAAATAAAGTAAAATTATTGTAAAAAATGTCAACCACTGTTAAGTGTAAAGTCGTTTATTTGTTGATATTACTAGGTTTTAAAAAAAAGATAAAAAAATTAAAATTATAGTGTTGCAAATGCAACACTTTTTTATTTAAAATTAGGTTATGATGATAATGTAAGAGGAGTACAATATGAAGATGAAAGTAGTTAAAAGAGATGGAGAAATTGTTGATTACTGTTCTAATAAAATCTATAGTGCTATAACACGTGATAATAGTGATGTAACTGAAGAAGAAAAAGCTAGTGATGTACAAATTAAAAATATAATTAAATATATTGAAGGGTTAAATAAAAAGAGATTATATGTTGAAGATATTCAAGATATTATTGAAGAAAGATTAATGTCTCAAGGAAAGTATAAATTAGCTAGAGAATATATTACTTATAGACATAATCATGAATTAGTAAGACGTAGTAATACTACTGATAGATCAATTAAAGAATTAATTGATGGTGAAAATGAGTATTGGAATACTGAAAACTCTAATAAGAATGCTAGAGTAGTTACTACTCAAAGAGATTATTTAGCTGGTATTACTAGTACAGATATCACAAGAAGATTCTTACTACCAGCTGATATAGTTGAAGCACATGATGAAGGTATTATTCACTTCCATGATGCAGATTATTTTGCACAAAATGCATTACATAACTGTGATTTAATTAACTTAGATGATATGTTACAAAATGGTACTATCATGAATGGTGTTATGATAGAAAAACCTCATAGATTTTTAACTGCTATGACTATTGCAACACAAATTATTACAGCAGTAACATCTGCACAATATGGTGGTGCAACTATAACTTTAACTCATTTAGCACCATTTGTAAGAGATTCCAAGAAAAGATATGAGCAAGTTTATAAAAAACGTGGATTAACTAAAAAACAAATAGATGAATTTGTTATGCAAGACTTGAAGAAAGAAATAGTTGATGGTGTACAAACATTCCAATATCAAGTTAATTCAATGACTAATACTAATGGACAAGCTCCTTTCTTATCAGTTTGTATGTATTTAGGTGAAACTGATGAATATAAAGAAGAATTAGCTATGATTATAGAAGAATTCTTAAATCAAAGAATAGAAGGTATGAAGAATGAAAAAGGTGTTTATGTTACACCAGCCTTCCCAAAACTTTTATATATTCTAGAAGAAGATAATATTCATCCAAAATCAAAATATTATTATTTAACTAAATTAGCTGCTAAATGTACTGCTAAAAGAATGGTACCTGACTATATTAGTGAAAAGATAATGAAAAAATTAAAAATAAATGAATATGGTGAAGGAGAATGTTATCCTTGTATGGGATGCAGGAGTTTCTTAACACCAGACCGTAGTATTAGTCTAGGTAATATTGCTAAAGCTAAAAACTATGTTCCAGGTAAAGGAAAATACTATGGTAGATTTAATCAAGGTGTTGTAACTATATCTCTTCCTGATGTTGCTTTATCTAGTGGAAAAGATATGGATTTATTCTGGAAGATATTTGATGAAAGATTAGATTTATGTCATAGAGCACTAAAGATTCGTCATGAAAGACTTTCTCATGCAACTAGTAATGTAGCACCTATTCTTTGGCAACATGGTGCATTAGCAAGACTAGATAAAGGTGAATCAATACATGAGTTATTACATCATGGATATTCAACAATTTCACTTGGTTATGCAGGACTTTATGAATGTGTTAAATATATGACTGGACATTCTCATACTGATAATGGAAAAGGTAAAGAGTTTGGTCTTAAAGTATTACAACACATGAATGATAAATGTAAAGAATGGAAGATGGAAGAAGACTTAGATTATTCAGTTTATGGTACACCAATAGAATCAGCTACTTATAAGTTTGCTAAGTGTCTTCGTGATCGTTTTGGTGTTGTTAAAGGTATTACTGATCGTGATTATGTAACTAACTCATATCATGTACCAGTATTTGAAGAAATAGATGCATTTACTAAACTTAAACTTGAAAGTGAATTCCAACAACTATCTCCTGGTGGAGCAATTAGTTATATTGAAACAGCTAATCTTCAAAATAACTTAGATTCAGTTATGGAAGTTATTAAGTTTATTTATGATAATATTATGTATGCAGAACTTAATACTAAATCAGATTATTGCCAAGAATGTGGATATTCTGGTGAAATATTAATTGATGATAATCTAGAATGGTATTGTCCAAATTGTGGTAATAGAGATCATGCAAAACTTAATGTAGCAAGACGTACATGTGGTTATATTGGAAGTAACTTCTGGAATAAAGGTAGAACACAGGAGATTAAAGAAAGAGTTATTCACTTAGATAATAAGGATGATTAATATGAGATACAATAAGATAAGAAAAATGGATATATCAAATGGTCCAGGAGTTCGTGTATCAATATTTTTCCAAGGATGCCATTTTCATTGTCCAGGTTGCTTTAATCAAGAAACTTGGGACTTTAATGGTGGTAAAGAATTTAATGATGATGTAATAAATCATGTTCTAGAACTAGCTAATAATGATGTGATAGGTGGTTTATCTATTTTAGGTGGAGAACCACTTAATCCAAAGAATATTGATGGTGCAACTAAATTAGCTAAAGCATTTAAAGAAAAATATCCTAATAAAACTATTTGGCTATGGAGTGGATATTTATTTGATGAATATACTAAAGATAAAGAAATAGTTAATTATCTTGATGTTGTAGTTGATGGACAATTTAAAATAGATTTATCTAGTCCATTATTAAAGTTTAAAGGGTCATCTAATCAAAGAGTTATTGACGTAAAGAAAAGTTTAAAAAACAACAAAATTATATTATATGATGATGAAAAATTATAATCATATGATATAATTTTTTTATAGAAGAACTTTTTAAAATATAGGAGGAGTATTTATGGATAATTTTAAACCAACGTTCGGTGAATTAATGTATTTGGAATTAATGGGAATTAAGAATAATGATAATGGTGTATTAGCTAATGAAAACGGCGATGAATGCACTTATAGAGATAAAGATGTAGGTAATGAAGAAACATCATATTTTTTCTCATGTGGTGATGATAAGATAATCTTTTATCGTGATAAATGGAAAGCACGTGATAGAATTACTTTGATACGAGATGGTGTATCATATTCTTATGGTGAAAATAGATGGTATGATGGCTATCCAACAAAATGGGTAGAATATGATGGTAAAATAAAATATACTATTTCTGCTGAGCCTAGTCCAGAAGAGTTAGATTTCTTTAAAGTAACATTTAAAAAGAATGATAATCCTGTTTCTTATATGTATTGTTCTGTTTCAAGTGTATTTTATCAAAATGTTTTTGGATCTGATAATGGAGATTATGACCTAAGACAATTTGAAAAGGTATACTTTAATGGAATTCATAATGATATAGTAGATATTGATGGAGAAAGACAAGCTAGACAATTTGCTTCAAAAATGTTTCCAATTATTTATGAAACATGGACAAAAGCTCAAGATATTCCAGTAAAACAAGTAAAAGAATTTAAAAGAAAATTATTACAAGGTGCGTTTGATGCAGATGAAGAATTTGCAAGAGAAGTAGAAAGAGCAATGGAAATCCAAAGAAAAGCTCTTGAGAAAAAAGAAAAGAGTATGGATGAAATTCGTAAACTTGAAGATGATTTAGCTGAATACGTTGAAGCTTATAATAATAGAGAAGCTTACGAAGAACATTTTGGCCCTAAGTTATAAAAAAGAAGACAATAGTCTTCTTTTTTTGTTTACACATGTTTACAAAATTATATTTACATTTTATTGTAAATCACATTTAATTATTTTATAATTAAAACAAGGAGTAGATATGGTAGAAAATAAAGATTTAAAGAAAGTAAGATTATTATATGTAGTAGTTATTGGTTTAATAATGGTTATAATAGCTATGTTTTTCTATTTTAATAACAAAATAGATATACTTCAAAAACATGCGGAATCTAATTCAATGATGTCAATTAATATATTTAAAAGGTTAAATGAAATAGTTGAATTAAATCAATTAGATACAGCAAATTATCGTTATTTAGTTAACCCAAGTAATTGGGAAGAAATATTAAAGAATGAAACAGCAATGACTCTTAATGATTTAAATAACTATAAGATTAGTGAAGTAGTTGTAAAAGAAGATACTGATTTAACTGTTGATCATGAATTTGTAATTACAATTAATATATTAAAAAATGGTACATTTAATGATTTTACTAGTTTAATGTATCAAAAGATGATTAATATTTTTAAAGAAACAAATAATGATACATCAAAAGTTGAATCTTTCAAAGAAGGAAGAGGTTATTATGATATTGATTCATTTGAAGAAGCAACTTACAATAATATGTATTATGACTATATGAAAACAATGGAAGATGGTTCTACTGGTGGACCTAAAGTAAAAGTAAAAATACTTTATTTAGAAGAAACTAATCAAATTAAAATGGAAATTAATAAGTTTTAATTAATAAAACTATGTTATAATTAAAATGAGATAGATATAACATAGAAGACAATTAAAGGAGATGAAATTATTTTGAGAGAAGCAGAAATTAATGATTTTTTATGCCATTTTGGTATAAAATGTGATATTCCTAGAATCTATAGTGAAGAGGATGGAAAAGATTTTGAATTTTGTGAAGATGAAAGAAACAAAAGAATAGGTTGGGTAAGTAGGGAACATAATGGTGTAAAAGTTAGTTATTATTTTCCACCTGATTCTTATGGATGGACATATCTTGAAGTAATTAAAGATGGTATGGTTTATGAATATGGTGAGGCATATAACCAAGAAGATCAAGTATATGATGGAAGGTTTATTCGTATTAACAAAGAAAATGCTAATAATCTTGATGTTCATACTGAAATTAGTTTAAAGTTATGCTATCGTGATTATTTTAATGAGACAGAAATTAAAGCTCATTATGAAAATGAGTCTGATTTCCCAATTCATGCAACAATTAAGAATTACTTTAGTATGTTAAAATATTGGTATAAAACTGAAGAAATAGGCCATATTGAAAAATTTGAGTTTACTCCTTCTATGTACAAAGATGTATTAACTAAAGCAATTAAAGATAATTTTTATGATGAAGAACTTCGTGAAAAATATTTAGAATTTGCTCCATTACTATCTAATCACTATACTAAAATATTGTCTTGGCCAGGATATAGTGATGAGGTTATAGAGAGATATAAACGCGCATTTAAAGATAAAAAAGCTGAATTAGATAATTATTTAGCAAATGAACTTAATAGAATTGAGAGATCTAGAAACCAAAGTCAAGTCTTTTTTACTAATAGTCATGAACAAGATTCTCAAAGTTTTCCTTTTGAACAGGCAAAATCATATCTTGAAATTACAAATGAATTTGTGAAAAGTGTAGGAATAGCATTAGAAGAAAGAAATAAATCATTTGTAGAAATTTCGATAGAAGAAGATTATTTTGAAGCATATGTTAAGAAATTAGTAGAAGAAAAAGAAAAAGAAGAAGGCCGTTTAAGATAAATAAGATAATTGAATAGGTGGTGTATTAAAAATGTTTGAACGTAAAATTACATTATTTGGTCAAATAGCAAATGATGCAGAGTTAGATTTATTAAAACAATTAGGAATTGAACTTGTAGATAATACAAAACTAGTAAATGTGAAAACAGGTGAAGAACTTGTTCCACAAGAATGGGATCCAGAAAAATGGTATAATTTTGTATATAAAAGTAGCGATATTGTAGTTACTTTTGAAGCTATGGTAAATCCATATAAACCAGTACGTCTAAATGTAGAAAAAGATGGACTTAAATATGTTGCTGGTGAGCAAAAAGAATTTGAAAGATGGAGTGAGGGAAGATATTTAAGTATAGCTAGAATTGGTGAAAAAAAAGACAGTGTAGAAAAAGAAAATCAAATATTAATTGAACCTCAAGTTGAAAGAAGATTTATTAGGACATATTTAGGATCATGGCTAGTAAGTAGCAAAACAATTTATGGAGATTTTAAATCAGTAATAGTTCGTGATAATTACGCTGATGAAGAGATGCGCTATGGTGACTTAGATGTTGAAACATATGAATCTGCACTTGTTGAGTATATCAACACTACATTCCCAGACGAAAAAATAAGAAATGCATATTTACAATGTGTACCATATTTTATAAATGAGTTTAAAAAATTATTATCATTCCCAGCTCGTGCTGAAACTTTGTTTTCATCAGAATACCACGAATCATTAGCTAACTTTGATCATGATATGATGGAATATCAAATCAGCTATCTTGCAAAAGATAGGGAACGTGCTATCGAAAAAGCTGGTTCTAATGAAGAAGATATAAGTGAGCATAAAAAAACTGCTGCTAAAGCAAAATCATATGTTGATTCTGCAATAGATATGTATAGTCGAATTCGTGAAATAATGGAAAGAAGAGAAAAACTGAAAGCTAAATGGAAGAGTCTTTTAGCTGAAGTAGAAGAATATAGAAACAATTATTATAATATAGCTAAAGGTACTAAAAAATAATAGTTGAATTATTATTTAACTTAGTATATAATAACTTCGTAAATTAAATTTAATCTTATTAAGAGTGATGGAGGGAATAGGCCCGATGATATCCAGCAACCTATTAGGTTAGGTGCTAAATCCTACGGTATACCGAAAGATAAGAATAGTCCATAACACTAGATTATTCTAGTGTTTTTTCTTAATAAGAAGAAGGAGGTAATATGAAAAATTTAATTACAAGTGAATCTGTTTGTATAGGTCATCCAGATAAAATGTGTGATTTAATAGCAGATAATATATTAGATGCATATTTAAAATTAGATCCTAATTCAAGATGTGCAGTAGAGGTAATGGCTACTAAAGATAAGGTAATTATTTCTGGTGAGGTTACCAGTCTTGGTAAAGTAGATATAGAAAGTATTGCAAGAGGTGTTATTTGTGACATTGGTTATGATAATGATGAAGCTTGCTATAATGGTAAAAATATTCTAATCGAACTTATTATGAATACTCAATCACCAGATATTAGTATGGGTGTTAATAAAAAAGATATTGGTGCAGGGGATCAAGGAATGATGTATGGTTATGCAACTAATGAAACTAAGGAATATATGCCAATAACTTGTGTTTTATCTAATAAAATATCTAAGAAATTAGAAGAAGTTAGAAAGAAAAACATCATACCATATTTATTGCCAGATGGTAAATGTCAAGTAACTATTGATACAGAAAGTGGTAAAGTAGATACAGTAGTTGTATCTAACCAACATAAAGATATTGATATTAATACGTTAAGAGAAGATATCTTAAATAAAGTAATAAAGAAAGTAATACCAAAAGAATTATTAACTAAAGAAACTAAATATTTAATTAATCCAACTGGAAGATTTAGAATAGGTGGGCCTGTTGGTGATACTGGTTTAACAGGAAGAAAAATAATTGTTGATACATATGGTGGAATTATTCCTCATGGTGGTGGAGCTTTCTCTGGAAAAGATTATACTAAAGTAGATAGAACAGGAGCTTATTATGCTCGTTATGTAGCTAAAAATATTGTAGCAAGTGGTTTATGTGATAAGTTAATGATTTCTGTTTCTTATGCTATTGGTGTATCTAAACCAGTATCTATTTATGTAGATATTTATGAAAATAATAAAAAGAAATTAGCTTTAGTTTATCAAATTATTGATAAGTTCTTTAACTTTACTCCAAATAATATGATTAAAGAATTAAAACTTAAAAAACCAATTTATGGTAAAACAACAGCCTATGGTCATTTTGGTAAAAATGGTTTACCTTATGAAAGATTAGATAAAGTTAAGAAAATAAAAGAATTTATCTTGAATATATAGTTTTAAATATATTGACATTATTTTAAATTTGTTTATAATTAATAGTGATGAATTTGAGGAGTAAATATGGGAAATTTAATTGCTAAAATTGCTTTGACAGGTGGACCTTGTGCAGGCAAAACAACAACTATTTCACGTATCGAGGAACATTTAAATGATCTAGGTTATCATGTTTTAACACTTAGTGAATGTGCAACAGAAACTATTAGAAGTGGTATTCGTCCATTTGGTGATAATTCAGTTGGTGTATATGAATTTGAAAATGAAATACTAAATCTACAGTTATTTAAAGAAAAGAGATTTGAGGATTTTATTAAGTTTTATCCTGATAATACAAAAATAATTATTTTGTGTGATCGTGGTTCAGTTGATGTATGTGCTTATTTAGGCAAAGAAAACTATGAACGAATTTTAAAGGAAAATAACTTAAAACATGAAGATTTACTTAATGATTATGATTTAGTTATTCATATGATTACAGTAGCTGCTAACTTAGAAAATCGTTATTCTAAAAAGAATAATGAAACAAGATTTGAAAATAGTGATGAAGCTATTAATGTTGATAATAATATTAAAGAAGCTTGGAAAGATCATAAAAATTTGAAAGTAGTTCCAGTTTGTGATTATTTAGATGATAAGATTCAAATGGCTATTAATTATGTTGATGAATTATTAAAAGAAAAAGACCAATAAATTGGTCTTTTATTATTATCTTGAATTAATAATCTACCTAGAATAAATCTTAATATTGTGATATATTATTATAAGAGAGGGAACATAAGTTATGGAAAGAATAGAAAAACTAGCTAAAATAATTGTTAATCATAGTTTAAAAGTAAAAGAAAATGATCGTGTATTAATCGGTTATGATGGTATTGAAAGTATGCCACTTGTTAAAGCAATAATGAAAGAAGTTATTAATAATAATGGAGTAGTAGATACTGATTATAATAATCAAGATATAGATAATTATATTAGAGAAAATCTAAATGAAAAAAGAATAGAGACAAGAACTAATAAATTAAAATATCAAGTAGAAAACTTTGATTGTTTTGTTCATATTTGTTATCGTAAGAGTGATTATTATGATAAAAATATGGACAAAGATATGAAAAAGAAAGCTACTGAAGCAGCTTTACCATATCGTGAAATAAGAGTTAATGAAAGACGTTGGGTACTTTTAAATTATCCAAGTATTGTTGATGCATTTAAAGCTCATATGACACCAGAAGAATTTTATAATTTCTCACTAGATGCGATGACTATTGATTATGAGAAAATGTATCAAGACACATTACCACTTAAAGAATTAATGGAAAGAACTGATAAAGTTAGAATAGTTGGTCCAAATACGGATATTAGTTTTAGTATTAAAGGATTACCAGCTATTATATGTGCAGGAGAAAGTAATATTCCCGATGGAGAATGTTTTACTGCCCCAGTAAAGGATAGTGTTAATGGTACAATAACATATAATGTACCAAGTCCATATCATGGTGAAGTATTTGAACATGTTTCCCTAACTTTTAAAGATGGTAGAATTATTGAAGCAAGAAGTAATAATAATGAAAAGTTAAAAGAAATATTTGAAACAGATGAAGGAGCTAGATATGTTGGTGAATTCTCATTAGGATTTAATCCAATGATTAAATTGCCAATGGGTGATATCTTATTTGATGAGAAAATTGCTGGTAGTCTTCATTTTACTCCAGGTTGTTCATATGATGAATGCCCAAATGGAAACAAATCAGGTATCCACTGGGATTTAGTATTAATTCAAAGAGAAGAGTATGGTGGTGGAGAAATATATTTTGATGATGTATTAATCAGAAAAAATGGTTTATTTGTCTTACCAGAATTAGAAAATTTAAATTATAAATAATGTCAACATAAATATTTTTTTGTTTAATAGAGATTGACTATAAATAATAATTTTTGTATGATTATATTAAGGAGACGTAATGAAAAAGAGTAAGAAGTGTAAAGAAACAGGATGTTTGTTAAAATTAATGATTGTCTGTGTAGCTTTATCTATAGCAATGTTAGCAATTGTAGCATATGACAAATTAATTAAATCAGACAATAATGAAGTTTGTGAATGTGCAAAATAAAAAGGCTTTAATTATTAAAGTCTTTTTATATAAGTATAAAATATTAAAATAAGTGTAAAATGGGTGTTATTAATACCTAGTATATTTATCAAAAGTTTGTTATAATTAATGTAGAAGGTGGAAATATGAAAGCATTGATAACAGGTGCTGGTAGTGGAATTGGCCGTGATATGGCATTATATCTAGCTAGCATGGGATATGATTTAATTCTTGTTGGTCGTGATAAGAAAAAACTTGAAGAACTTCAAAATTCTTTAAAAGTAGATAGTCAAATAATTATAGCTGATTTATCAGATGAAACTAAAGTTAAAGAAGTTTATGTTATGACTAAAAATGAAGATATTGATATTCTAATTAATAATGCTGGTTTCGGTGCTTTTGGTAAATTTCATGAAACAGATATTAATAATGAAATGGATATGATTAATACTAATATTATTGCAGTTCACCTTTTAACTAAATTATTCCTTCGAGATATGCAAAAGAAGAATAGTGGTTATATATTAAATGTTGCTTCATCAGCTGCATTTGGACCTGGTCCATTAATGGCAACTTATTATGCAACAAAAGCTTATGTTAATAATTTAACTGAAGCAATTAACGAAGAATTACGAAGAGATAAAAGTAATGTCTTTGTATGTAGTTTATGTCCTGGACCAGTAGATACTAACTTCAATACTGTGGCAGGTGTTCACTTTTCAGTAAAAGCTTTAACTAGTGAAGAAGTAGCACATTATGCAATTGATCAAATGTTTAAAAAGAAGGTAGTAATTATACCAGGGTTAAAAATGAAATTAGCGTTATTTGGAAGACGCTTTGTATCACGTAGTTTATTAAGAAAAATTACGTATAATATCCAAAAAAGCAAAGAAAATTAAATACATGGGGGACTTATGGAAAAACCAATATTATATAGCGACTGTGATGGAGTTTTATTTAATACAATTGATGTAGCATATGAATATATGAAAAATAATGGATGTAATATGAAAGATCGAAAAGAAATCGATTATTACTTTCGTAAAGTAATAGATTGGCATAAATTATTTAAAAATGCAACTATGATTAATGATTCTATTAATAAACTAAAAATACTAAAAGAAAGTGGTTTATTTAGTGATGTTAAAATATTAACTGTTATAAGTGGTAATTACGATGAAGAGGGAGTTAAAAGAGAATTATTCTCTAGTTTCTTACCTAATATTAATGTAATTACTGTACAATATGGATTAGTAAAAGCATCAGTTGTTCCTAATCCACAATTAAATATATTAGTTGATGATGAACCAAGATATTGTAATGCATGGAATAGTTATGGTGAAGATGATACAGCAGTATTATTTATTCCTAATCACAGTAATCTTGAAAAGAATATAGTTAATGATTTATTAGATATTCCAAATACTCAAGCATATAAAAAATTAATAAAGACTAGAAATTCCTAGTCTTTTATGATATAATTAGATGCACGGGGCTGATATGGTTTCGACAGGATCATATGGACTTAGATTGCAAGTCGTAGTAATACGTTAAATTTTAAATATCTGGAAACAGAAACGCTTTAGCTTTTGCTTAATATAAACGCAGAAGCATTCCTTTAATTTCCTTGTTTACGGGATTTTTCAGGGATTTATTTTAGTAAACTATATTATTCTATTGTTTAGGTAGAATAACGAATATTACTAAACTAGCTATATTTATGTTTGTTAATTAGCTTATTATATAGTGAATTTAATTAATTAACTAAGCTTGTAGTAGTCTATTTATCAGTGGTTTTGGACAGGAGTTCAATTCTCCTCAGCTCCACCAATGGAAAATTAAAAGAACTTGAAAAAGTTCTTTTTTAATTATTAATTTCTTTTAATGATCCTTTTAAAAATAAAGGTAATAGTTTTGTATTTAAATCTTTATCACGTACTTCAACTAGTTCATCATTATCTTGATAACAAAATAAAATTTTACCAGAATCAAGTTTATCTATTAAATAATAATATGTTTTATTTTCATAATTAGCTTTACTAACTACTACATAATCGTTATTATCACTTAATGTTAAAATATCTTTAATATTTATTGTCATTACATTCTACCTCTCGTTTTCTCTTCAGTAGGAAATTCAAGTGTTGGTACATAAGAAGATGAATAGTCTTTTTCACTATTTGGTATATTTATAGATGGAACTTCTATGGTAGGAATATCATATTTCTCGTGTTGACTAGCATATAGGGCATATGCATCAGCATAAGATTTAACCATATTTTCATCATTTTCCCAATCATTTAATTCTCTTTCAACTTGACTAATATTTTCTTTTAAATCTGTTATTTTTTTAAGAGCTTCTATATATTTATCTAGCTTTTGTTTAGCATTAGTTCCATTAATTACTCCTAATGAAAAATTAGAAGCCGCCAATAAAACATTGCCAGAAAAAATATTTAAAATAAAAGCGGTAGTGTTTAATAAAAAACAAATTGTACTTATACCAAGTGACACTTTTTTATCTACGATACTTCGTTCTGCATCTGATAATTCTCTTTCATATGATTGTTTGGCAACTATTTTTAGTCTTCTTTCTTCTTCTTGCATAATTTCTCCTATCGTAAAAATTATAACATAAAAAGAATAATTATGCATATAGTTTTTACTATTATATGATATAATTATAATAAGAGGTGTATATGGGAGAAGTTATAAGTGTTTTTTTTCCACAAGATAATAGAAACGATGATAGTAAGAATAGACTTTTAGATGGAACTATTCATGATATTGAAGTATATGGTATGTCTACTTTTGAAAAGGATGGACTAAATTTTTATATAGTTAATGGATATGATTCAACTAGAGAATGTAGTATTCAAATATTATTAGTAAAAGATGGTAACTCATTAAAGAAAGTACCATTATTAGATTATAATGAATTATCACAATATGAATTTGGAGCTAGAATTCTTTACGAAGATGAAATTCATAGTATTTTAGCAAATACTAGTTATTATGCATCATCAAAACCAATTACAACTATTTCTAATCTAGTAGAACAAGAAAAAGCAAAAACAAAAGCAATGAGTGGTAATAATGGTGGAAATGGTCCTGATGAAGAAGAATATGATTTAGAAAAAGAAGATGAAAAAACTAAAGATAAAATAGTTGTATTTGGTGATCGAGATGGAAGAAGATATATATTAGCTTCAGCAGCTGAATATATTGGTTTACCTAGACCAAGATCAGTTAGTTATTTACCAATTAAATTTGCACCAACATTAGAAACTATGTATGGTATTTATCCAACTTCAGGATTTAGATTATTAAATAAAGAAGAATATAAATGGATTAGTAAAGAATATATTATCGATGAAGGTTTAATACAAAATGTTTTACTTGTTGAATATAAAGGAGATTATTTTATAAGAAGTGAACTTTATGCATATAATCATTGGGGACTTTCTGATTTATCTTATAGTTTTGATGAATGGTTAAATTCTCTTGTTAAAATAACTCCAGAACAAAAACGTGTAATTGAAACATACTATTCAGTAGATACTATATGGGCAAATAAACTTGTTAATATAGTAGGTGATAAACGTATAGCTGAAAGAGAATGGATGAAATATAGTGATGAAAGACCATTTAGATTATAGGGGGATATGTTATGGGATTAATAGATTTACTAAAAAGTAAAAGAAATAAAGTAGTTGAATTAAATAATCAAAGTAATAAAGAAATCAAACCACAAAGTAATGAAATGGATAATATTACAATAATTATTGAAAATAGTAATGGTGCTTTTGAAAATGAAGAAGATATTATTAAAGAAGCAGCAGTAAGATTTTATGAAGTAGGACAAGCTGATAGTTATGAAAATGCAATTATTCAAGCAGCTACTATTATAAGAGGATTACAATATAAAGAAACAACTAAAGATGAAAATGGTAATCTTGTAATTACTTTTAGAGATTTAACTGATACAAAAAAACTATAAAAATAGTTGGACTATAGTTCAACTTTTTTATTGTAATAAAATAATAGTATGTTATAATAAAAAACTTGTTAGGGGATAATATGAGAACTATAGATGAAATAAATGAAGAAATAGAAGAAATTAGAGAAAGTGAATTTGAATTAGATAAAGTATATCTTCATGGAGATGAACATAAAGTAATTACTTTATTAAGACAAGCTTTAAGATGTTATGGACATATTTGCTGTATGAGTGATATTTCTAGTGATGATAGAAAACAATTAAAAGATAAACTAGATAATATAATGAAAACTAAATTATTAAGATTAAACAATAATTTTAGTGAAGAGACTCTTAATAATATGTTGGTTGGTTATAAAAGAGGATATATTAAATATCCAATGGATATTTTTGTAATTGATGATGCAGTATTTACTAAAGAAGCAACTTTTGATGATTTTGGTCAAGTTTTTGAAATTGAAACATTTATGTTTGATAATATGAAACCATATTTTAATATTACTAGTTTATATTTTACATATGATGAAGATGATTATCTTTTTACACCAAAATTTGATTTAACTAGAGAAGAGATAATGACTATATCAAAGTTTTTAAGTGATAATATTAATTCAATTTGTAAAGAAAATATTACAAAACCATTATATGAAACAAATACTGAAAAAAGTTTTAGTGGATATAGAGGACTTACTTATGGAGAAGCACGTGGAGAAGTGTATATAAACAAAAGATTTAATGAATTGGCACAAAATATAATAGATAAACAAGAAAGTGATATTAAATTCTGCGTATTAAATGGTGATGATATAACTCTATATTATGTTCATCAATCATTTAAAGATAATGAACCTGTTTGGACATTAGAAAAGACTAATAATGAAGTTTGGAGATTATCAGAAGAATTATTAAAAAATAAAAAAGATAATAAACAATTAATTAAATAGAGTAATAGTAAAAGAACTTGTATAGAGTTCTTTTAATTTGTTATAATGAAAAAGGAGTTGATTATATGAATATTATAAGATCAATCGATTTATGGACAGAAAAAGATGATAATCATATAGAGTGTTTTAATGGAGCATTTGTTGATGGATTTGAAAGTGGTATTCCTTTTGATACATTTAAAATAATTAGAAATAGTAATTGTGTTATTTATAGTAATTTAAATATTCGTAATAAACATAATGCAATAGTATTTTATCGAAATAATATACCAGTTAGATTAATGGTAATTAATGGATTAACTGATATAGATAAATGTATTAATATTGCTCTTAATCAAGAACTTAATGGAATTAAATTAGGGAAAATATATAATAGATTACAAATACGAAGATTAGATATTGATTTACATCAACAACCAATAATAAATAACGTTAATAAAGAAAATGAAATAGATGTTGGTTCTTGTGATAGACCAGGATTATTAGATAGTATGTTATCTGGATCATATACAGAAAGTGATACAGATTATGGTAAAAGTAATAATGATAGTGATTATTCTTTTATTCCAAATACTTTTATTTTATATAATCTAGCTACTGATACTGAACAATTTATAATAGAACATCATTGTGCATTTATAAATAGTGATATGACAAGAATAATTCCACTTCAAGATAATTCACAATTAGATATAGAGGAAATAGAAAATTACTATAAAGGAAGAGGTTTATAATTATGGATATATGGGAAGAAATGTATTTAAAAGCTAAAGAAGAATATCATCCGGAAGATATATCTCCATTTCTTACTGCACATCATGTTGTAGCTGCTATACAAAGTGCTAAAACAGGTAAAATATATACTGGTTTTTGTATTGAAGGAGCTAGTGGAGTAATGAATTTATGTGCAGAAAGAGTAGCGGCATTAAATATGTATTTAAATGAAAAAAACTTAGTAGTTAAAAGAATGATAGCTTTTAGAGATCATCCACCAAAAGAAAATGGTGGTATGCCTTGTGGAGCTTGTAGAGAATATTTTATGCAAGCAGCATATGAAAATAGAGATATGGAAATACTAACTGATTATGATACAAGAAAAGTTGTGTATTTAAGAGATTTAATTCCTAATTGGTGGGGAGATAAAAGATATAGCAAATAAATGTAAAGAAACATAGTTTAACTATGTTTTTTATTGAATAAAATTTTCATAATTGATATAATTATTTTAGATAGAAAGAGGTATATATGGAAAATAATGAAAATGAAAACAGCCAAGTAGTTCCAACAAATGAATCAAAACCAAAAGCAAGTGAACCAAAAAAGAATAATAGTATATTAATTATTATTATGGCTTTAATTATTGTTGGCTTAGCTGGTTATATTATTTATACTAAGTTAATTCAAAAAACACCAGAAAAACCAGTAGATAATAATACAGAAGAGAAAGCTGAAAATAATAAACAAGAGGAAAATAATAAACAAGAAGAAAATAATGAGCAAGAAGAAAATAATGAGCAAGAAGAAAATAATACAAGTAATGAAAATAATCGTAATATTGAAGGAGTAACTTATAAAAGTAAAGATGGTAAGAAAACTCTAAAGATAAATAAACGAGATACAAATAAACAAGGTGAAGAATACTACCCAGCTGAATATAATGGAACAAAACTAAAGCTTTATTTTGAGTATTATGATAAATATAGTTCATTTTATGGAGATAAAGTAAATGGTAGTTCACAATGTGGAGAATATTTCTTTATAGTAAACAATGAAACAAAAGAATTAATTGATACAAAAAATGAAAAATATCCAACATATTTATACTATATTGGAAATAAATACTATATCGCAACAGGAAGTAATTGCTCTAATGTAAATAATTTATATGATGTGAATATGAATAAATTAGCTGATGAAACGATTGCAAGAGGTGATGGTAATCTTTATGCAATAAAAGATAATTACCTAATCAAGTTTGATAAAGATGGTAAGGTTGCTAAAAAAGGTACTGTTAAAATAGATAGAGATAATAGTAAAGATATATTACTAAGTGATCCAATTATAAAAAATGGTAATTTATTTAGTATTGTTTCATCAAATGGTAAAGTAAGCTTATATGATTTTAATAATGATAAATTAAAAGAATTAAATAACCCATATAAATCAGAAATATGTCCAATGCATTCTGAATGTGGTGGAAATAGTCCAACAATGGAATTAGTTGGTAATAAACTATTGATTGTATTAAATCCAAGTGGTGATCAAAAGAAATTATTTGATAATCAAGTAGCTTATATTTATGATATAGCTAATAATAAATTAGAATCTGTTGGTAACTTCTTAGAGTGGCAAGAGAATAAAGATTATGGTGAAGGTTACTTCTATACTTGCGATGAAAATAATCTATATGTATATGATAGAACAGCTACTATGATAAAGAAAACAGACTTTAAGTATCAAGATGTTATAGAATCAGCAATGGATTCAGGTACATTTGCATTAGGAGAACAATTCTATTCTATTATAAAAGAAAATGATGAATATTACATTCAAGATGTATTTAGTAAAGAAAAATATAAAATAACAATTGATGAAGGTTATAAGTATTTTGGTACTACACTACACTATAGTTCAGCTGGAGTTTATTTAAATAAATTAGAAATAACACTTATGAATCAAAATAATGAAAATAACGAGATTAAATATTATTTTGATATATCTACAAAGACAATTACTAAATAGGAGTATTTATGGACGATAATAAAAGAAAAGAAGATCTTCTAAATCAACAAATTGATCAATTTATTAGAGAACATAAAAATGATCAATTAAGTGAAAATTATAAGCCAATAAACTTAGATGAATTATCAGACGAAGAATTAGAAAATCTAGGCATGGAAAGATATGTTACAGCTGATAGAGATTTATATATTGAAAGAGGTTTATTACCTCCATATGAGAAAACTGAAACAGAAAGAGAAATAGAATCTTATATTAGAAGTACACGTGATAAACCAGTATCAACTGATGAATTACCTCAAGAAGTAATAGATCGCTTTACTCCTGTTCATTTTGAATATGACCCAGAAGTAGCAGAACGAATTCGTACAAGAAAATAAAAACGACAATAGTCGTTTTTTTTGTGATATAATTTTTGTGGTGATAATAATGATTGAAAGAATAAACAAAAATGAAGAGAGATTTGATAGAATTCTAAAAAGTGTTAAAGAATTAGAAGAAGCTTTAAATAATTTTGGGAAAATTGGTAAAGACTTGTCATTATTAAAGAAATACTACGGTAGTAAGAATTGGTTTAAAGATAAAGAAGCGTATGAAAGTAATAAAATGCCTAAAGTAAAAGCTGGTGTTTTAAGTGAAGATGGTATTTGGAATATGCTAAGTGATATTGATGAGTTAGTTGATTTGATGAATACTATTGTTAATGACTACAATAATTGACTTTAAAGAATTAAAATGATATAATATACCGCCGAGGTGGTTGAGGTGAAACATCGTTTTAACGAAATAATTAAAGAAGAATTAGATAAAGAAAATGATTGTAAAAATCTAGTTTGTACAGAAAGATTTAAAAATTTAGCTAAACTGCTTTTAGATAAATTTTGCTCAAAATATTTTCCAGAGTTTAATGACTTAGAATTTGTAGCTATGACTATTAAAAATAATAAAATATCTGTTATTGGTATTAACTGGATAAATGATGAAATATCTTATGAAATAAGTGAAGAAAAAGTAGAAATAAAGACCGAATCAAATAATTTTTATTTAAAAATTACTCCAAATAATGAAAGTTTTACGGCTGGAGATTGCGACTTTGAATTTAATTTTGTGTATAATGGTGATATAGTTTCTATAAAAAATATTCATAAGAAAAATATGATTTTTAGTGTGTATACAGATATTGATGAAGATGATGATTTATCTATTATTGAAAAACATAACACTTATTCAGATCTTATCCCAGATTACGAAGTAGTATTTAATTGTACTGTTAATAATAATATTACATTTTATGATACCAGTGATGAGCATTCAAATGAAGATTTTACGGTTTATAATGATCAATATATAAATTTTCCTTTTTTTCGCCGTTTAGGTATGAGAATCAGTGATAAATGTCATGAAGAGCGTAATGTATTAGATTTTAGGACGTATAAAAAATAGGGGGGTGTTTCGGATGAAATATAATTATGTTGATAGAATAATGGATTTTATAAATAAATGTAATGGAGATACTAAAAAGAATATTTTTGATGTAGAATCAATGGATTTTATAAAATTAGCAATTACTAGTATTAATGATTCACATTTTCCTGAACTTGAAAAGTTTAATGTGAGAAATGAACAAATATTTATTAATCCAATTAATAATGAAAAAATAAGTATTAAGTCGGAAGATAAAACAGGATATAGCATTAAAATTGATATTGAAAAAGACAAAGTAACTTTATATAGTTCTCATTATGGTTTAAGAGTATCAATGACTAGAATTCCAAATATAAATAAAACTTTTAATGTACATATGTCTTTTGTGTATGATAATGATATTATTTGTTTAGATAGGGTAGTTGATAAGAAAGCTGATTATGGTGAATGCTTTATTTATAATATAGATGTCCGTGTCTATACTGATGCAAATGGGTATGGTAATGTAGAGAAGGAAGATGATGAACCAAAAACGATTATTCCTGATTTTAAATATAATCACAACTCAGCAACTTTTTTTACTATTCCATTCAATTATTATTCTATTTCAGCTGATACTAATTCATTAGATTTATTACGTATGTTTGGTATTAAATTTGACTATCATGAAAAATATATAAAATTAGATGCTTTATATGGAAATGAAAAAGAAAAAAGAAGATAAGACTTCTTTTTTTGTTTGATTTGCTTTTTTTACTTAAATGTGGTATAATATACGACGATTTTCGTGGGGGTTAAATATGAAACATGAATATATGAAATATATCGATGAAGTAGTTGAAAAAGAGAATAGTAATGATAATAAGAATTTACTATGTTCAGAAAGTTTTATTGAATATGCAAGAAAATTATTGGGAATGATACATAAAATGCATTTCCCTGAACTTGATGGTTTTGAAGTATATGAAAATGAAATAATTCTTGGAAAAGATAGTTTATTTGTTCTAGGACATGATAGAAATCGTAATAAAATTGAAATTTCAATTGACAAAGAAGGAATGACTATAAAAGACGAAGCTAACACTTTGTTTCTTAAAATTAGTAGTAAGAATATGTCAACTCTTTCACCTGATGTTGAAATTATAATGCACTTTTTTTATAACGGGGATATTGTTACAGTAAATAAATCATATGATAATAAATATATAGTAGATGTATATACAGATATTGAAGCTTATGATTTAAATGCTTTAAAAAAATGGGAATCAACGAGTGATCTTATTCCTGACTATACTTGTGTATATGAGTCTACTTCTAATAAAAATTTATATAATTATAATTATAGTAGTTCTAAAAGTAGTCCTTATATTGGAAATCAACCTAGCTTCTATGGTAATAAGAATGAAGAATGGGATTTAAATTTTATACGATTAGGTGGAATGAATTTTGCAGATGCATGTCATAAATATCGTAAAGGATTAGATTTACGTGTGTATAAAAAACACTATAAAAAAGAGGGGGATATTTAATGAAAAAAGATTTTACTAGTCCAATTATTGAAACAATAAGAAAACAATCAGAATTTACAAAGAAAGCTGAAATAGATAATGATCGTTTAAAATATTTTGAAAGAGTATTAAACCTAATTAATAATTGTCATTATAAAGAACTTGATGGATTAAGCATTGGTGGAATTGGTGTAGCTAATGAAAAAGCAACTATTTCTCTTACTAACAGAGAGAGTAATTATTATGTTGAATTTGGTGGTTACAAAGTAGAATTATCTGATTTGGATAGAAAAGTTAAGATGATATTTAAAATAGGCAGATATAATGAACTAATTTATAATATTTATTTCCCATGTGGTAATGATATTATAAGAATTATTAAAGATGATAATAATTATGTAACTTTAGGTGTTTATACAGATATTTTAGATGAGAGAAAGAATATAGATGATTATATTCCTGATTTTACAGATAGATTAGAATTAACAAGTAGATATCCAAAAAAATATCGTGATACTGAATATGTATGTAATTTAGTAGTAAGTGATGAATGGACATTAGATCATTTACGTACTATAGCATTACAATATTACAAATATGTTCATAGAATTTTAGACACATTAGATTGTGATATACAAAAAAGTAGATAAGAGGTTAATATGAAATATGATTTTGTAAGTGAAGTAATAGATTTTATAAAAAAACAAAGTAAAGATAGTAATAGCAAAAATGAAATGATAAGTGAGGAATTTTTAAAATCTACTGAGTTATTACTTAATATGATTAATGATTCTTTATTTCCAGAATTTTCTGGTTTAAGACTAAGTGATAATACTGATTTCTTAGGATATAATGAATCTATTGAAGTAAAAAGTAAGAATGATGTTAATATTAAATTAAAAAATGTTGTTAATCATAGATTTAATATTCACATTGATGAAAATGAATTTTTATTGACTGATGATACTAACACAATGATGATTAGAATATCTGGTGGAACATTAAGTACACGTGGAGTTGATATTAATGAAACAGATATCCTTCTATCACTTGAATGTGACGATGATGTTATAAATGTAGAAAAAAGTAATAATGAAGGACAAATCTTCTTATCATTATATGTAGATGTAGTTAAATATAAAGAAGAATGGGGTAAATTAACTGATTTAGTACCTGACTTTACATATACTATAAGAAGAACTTATGATGGAAAAATAGGTTATTATGATTCAACAGGCTTTTCTAGCAAAGACACTAGCGATGGAGTAAAGTTATTTGATCTTCGTGAATATGCAGTTAAATATGTAAGTTATTGCCATGGAATAATGAGAAGGATACAATTTTAATTTAAAAGAGAACTATGTAAATAGTCCTTTTTTTTATTTGATTTTATTAATAAATATAGTATAATTATACTAGAGGTGTGTATATGAAATACGATTTTGAAGGTAATGTAAGTACTGAAATAAATAGACAAGTAAAAGAAGAAATGAATAGGCAAGTAAAAAAAATAGGCGATGAGTCAGATATGTTTTTTAATGATTCGAAATTAAGAGAAATAGATAAGAGTAGTGAGGAAATAAGATACATATTAAAGATTCTTAATAATTCTCATTATCCAGAATTTAAAGGATTAAGATTAGTAGAAAACAGTGTTGAGGCAGAATCAACCGGTTATTCTATTAGCGCCAAATTTACTCTTGTTAATTATAATAACGAGATGTATGATGTGGTTTTTAATCGTTCATACAATATGACTTTGAGTGATTCAGAGCAAAAATTAGTTGTAAAGTTTAGTAGGGGACAGGTGAGCTGGAATAATGAAATGAACATTTCCTTTGTTATTGGAAATGATGTTGTTAATGTATCACTAGATAGAAATGGTTATGATATAATAATTAGCGTTTATACTGATGCGGCTGGTTATGAAAGATTAGAAGGTAAGCCAGTAGAGCTTGTGCCTGATTTTAAGTGCAAAATACCAAGAAAATATAGGGATGGAAATCCATATTATGATCCTACTGATATCTCTGAAAAAATGTATGCTGAAGAAGTATCGTTGTATACACTAAGAAAAATTGCTACTAGGTATTTAAGAAAATGTCATGAAATGTTAGATGATTTAGAATTATATCCAGAAGAAAGAACTAGGTAAATAGTTCTTTTTTATTGTATAATAATGTTTGTGGAGGAATTTATGGATGTTTTAGATAATTTGTTAAATAAATATAATTTAAATATTGAAGATAGAAATTATTTAAAAGATATTATGATTCCTATTATAGATAATCCTAATTTTCTTAAAAGATTAACAAGTGAATATTTACATCATTCAGATATTACTTTAGGTGAACATATTATTGAAGATGGAATACTTACTTATTTATTATCAAAAAAGAAATTAAAAAAGAAAGATAATTATCGAATAGATTTAGCTGTTAAAATAGCAATGTTACATGATTTATATACTATTCCATGGCAAAATAATAAAGAAGCTAAAGTACATCATTTTTTTAGTAAACATGGATTTCGTCATCCAATAGAAGCGGTTATTAATTCAATTACTTGGTATCCAGATTTATTTAATGATTATGATGATAGTAAAATAATTATTGATGGAATAGTTCATCATATGTATCCACTACCAGTTAGAGTTTTAAATGAAAAGAAAATAGATAAAATAGAATTAAAGAATATGGATAATTATCATAAATTATCTAGTGAATATAAAGATTTATTAATAAATAGTTCTAAAAGAAATAGAATAGGGGTTATTTCATTTAGTAAAAGTAAATACTTAGAAGGTAAAGTTATGTCTAAAGCAGATAAGAAAGTATCTAGAAAACAAATAAAGAATATTTCTAGTGCAAAAGCTTTATTAACAGGACATAATAAAAAAATTAAATAGGAGTAGTTATGGAAATAATCGTTGGTAAATATGCAGGATTTTGTAATGGAGCTAAAAATGCAGTTAATAAAACAAATGAAGCTTTAATAGGAGATAGTTTATATTCTATTGGAGAAATTGTACATAATGAAGAAGTAGTTAAATATCTAAAAGAAAAAGGTTTAATTGTAAAAAATAGTATTGATGAAATACCTAATAACTCTAAAGTTATTATTAGAGCTCATGGTGAAAGTATTGGTTTATATAAAGAAGCTAAAAAAAGAAATATGAATATAATAGATTTAACTTGTGGTAGAGTAAAACTAGTTCATGATAAAATGCTTAGTAAAAAGAATAGTTTTATTATCATTATTGGTAAAAAAGATCATCCAGAAGTAGTTGCTCATAAAAGTTATAGTGATACTTGTTATGTAATTGAATCTATTAATGATATAGAATCTGCTTATAAAAAGTATTTAGATAGTGGTAAGAATAATGTATATGTAGTTGCTCAAACAACGTTTAATAGTGAATTGTTTGATAATATAGTTAATGAAATAAAAAAAGTATTTGGTGATATTCTTGTTGATAAAACTATTTGTAATGCAACAAGTATTAGACAAATGGAAGCAAGAGAAATAGCTAGTAAAGTAGATAAAATGATAGTTATTGGTGGTAAGAATAGTTCTAATACAAAAGAATTAGCTGTAGAAGCAGGTAAATATTGTAAAAATACATATTTAATTCAAACAAAAGATGATCTTACCACGGATATGTTTAATGAAGATGATATTGTTGGTATAACAGCTGGTGCATCAACTCCAGATAGTTCAATTAATGATGTTATTGGATACCTTGATTCACTTTACAATAAAAGAAAATAATTATATAATTGAATAGAGGTGTGTATGGAATTAAATTATCGAAATTATTATAAAGATTTATCAGAAGAAGAAATAGCTAGACAAATAGCTAATATTCCCGATGAAGATGATATTAATATTAATTATATGTTAAAAAAACTACGTAGTGATGCAGGAGCAAATCATCCACTTACTGTTGCATATTATAAAGAATATCAAAAAAGAGAAGCAGAACGTTTAGCTAGAGCTGTTGAAGGAAGAAAGACTAAATAAGAGCATTGTTATCAATGCTTTTTTTATTGACTTTTTAAGCGTTTTTTGGTATAATAATACGCGTTTTTATGGGGGGAATATGAAATTCGAAAAAGAAGGAATGGAAGAAAGATTAGTAGAGGCTTTAAAGGATGCTAATGTATTAGAAAATACACAAAATAGAGTAATACAAGCATTTAGATTAATTCATAAATCTTATTTTCCAGTATTTAATAGCTTATATTTTGAAAGTGTATTACCTGATGATAAAGCTAATCCATTAAGAGTTGAATTTTCAAATGATATTGAAGGTAATGATGGCTTTGGTACTATATTGTTTACTATCAATGAAGAGAGTATAACAATATCAGATGATCATAAGTATGTAGAATTAGAATTATTTGAAGATGGTCAAAGATTAGCTAAATTCAAATATGATAATGATATTATTTGTGTATCAGGGAAAAATGAAGAACACGTTGGTTTTCCAAAAGTAGATTTAAAAGTATATACTCATGCATGGAATGATGAAGATGGTCTTGATGTAGAAGAATTAGAACCTGATTTTAGTTGTAAAGCTAACCAAATTTCTACTCGTTTTACAGAAGACTTTTTAGGAGCTACTAGATATGTTACATGTGAAACACTTATTAATCTTGATGATTTTTTAGCATTCGGTATTTATTATCGTGATTATGTATATAGAAGATCATTAGATGTTTTTGATAAAGTAACTAAGACAAAATAAATAAGGGGGAAATATGAAATACGATATAAATTATAGTGTTGTAGTAAAAGAAGAACTAAAGAAGGAAAATATTGATGAAGAAACAATTAATAAAATAACAACAATTGTTGATAGAGTATTAAATTTTAATAAGTGTCGTATACTTACATTAAATGCCTTAAAATTCGATAGAGTAGTTAATGTAAAAAATGCTCCGTTAAAGGTATTGTTTACTAGCAAATATGATGGTTATGACTATATTATTGAGCTAGTAAATGAAGAAGATAGAATAATTATAAGAGATGATAGAGGTTGTTTCGAATTTGTTTTTGAAGATGATAAAGATACATTTAAAATAGTATATAGTGGAAATAATGTTCTTGTTTTTGAGGGATTTGACATTAATGATAAAACTGACAAGGATGTGTGTGAGTATCTTAAAAAAGAATTTGGATATGCAGCTATAAGAACATCAGTATATTTATATACCAAATCATTAGATTTAGATGGTCTTACTCAAGATTATATTACAAGTATTATAAAACCTCAAAAATATTCAAATGGTTATGTATTTAAAGATGGGTATTCATCAGAAAATGAAGGGATAGATAATAGAGTAGAATTGAAAAATTTGGCATGTGTTGATAAATGCTTATATTTTGCAATAAATTTCTATGATTGGTGTGTAGAACATAAAATTAAACCCTTACTTAAAATAAAAAGATAGGAGAATAATATGATATATGATATAAATTTATTTAAAGTAGTAAAAGAAGCTTTAGAAAGAGAATTTATAAATGAAGATATAATTGAAAAAATATTGTATGTTGTAGAAAAAATAAAATATAATTGGTGTCGTATTCCAATTTTTGATGCTTTAAAATTTAATGGTGTTGAAAATGGTAAAAATGGTCCATTAGCAGTATCATTTGATAGTTGTCATAATAATAGAATGTATAAGATATCATTAGTTTATGAGAATGAAGGTGTAGAATTATACGATGATACTGGCTATTTTATGGCATCATTTACTAAAGAATGTACGGATGTTAGATTTTTATATGACGGAAAAAATGTAATTAGATTTATTGGAAATAAGCCTAATACAGATGATGAGTGCTATGAATATGTACAAGAAAATGGTGGATTTAAAGATATAAATGCATATGTTTATTTAGGTACTGATGACCTTAATTTATCTGGATTGTCATATGATTATAGATATGGTAGTATTGAAGCCAATGATAGGGGTTCTGAATATTATCATTATGCTAGTTTTTCTACGATGGTAGATGATGGATACATTGAAACAAAAAAATTAGAAGATCTTGAAGAATGTATTTTACTTGGTATAGATGCCTATGACGATGCTCGCAAAAAATATATTGATAGATTAGGTAAGATATTATCGCTTAAGAAATAAGAGGGAAATATGAAGTATTCAATAGATTATAATCAAATAAAAAATGATTTAAATAATGCAGCGGTTGATGAAAAATTAATTGAATCAGTATTGAAAATTATACAAAAACTATGTGATGAATGTATAAATATGCCAATATTTAATGGGCTAAGATACATTGAAGTTAAAGAAGGAAAAAACATTCCGTTAACAATAATGTTTGCATCAACAGTTAATGGATTAAAGGATGAAATATCTTTAGTTTATGAAGATGATGCGTTAGTATTAAGAGATACAGCAGGTTATTATGTATTTACATTTAAGGAAGATGAAAGAGATTTAAGATTTACGTATGGCAATAACATTATTCATTTTAATCAAAATAGTCATGATGGGTATACTTGCAGTAGTGTTGATTATAAATGCAATTATTCAAAAGGAAAAATTGATGTTTATAGAGAATGTAGTAATCTATATGTAAGTGATTTAATCCCAGATTTTAGCGTCGATATATGTTCAGATAGCAATTATACTGAAGTTGAATTTAGTCGTTATTGTGATTCTGATGGAGAAATAAAATCAGCAGAGTTAAATAGATTAGATTCTTGTATACTTCTTGCAATAGATTATTGTGATCATTGTTATAGAAAATACATTGAGCCTTTTGAAAAAATGACAAAAAGGCAATAAAGACTTAATTAAATTAAGTCTTTTTTAATTTATTTAAAAAAATTAGCACTCTCTATTGACAACTGCTAAAAATAGTACTATGATTATCTTGTAACAAAAAGGAGACGCTATGAAAAAGAAAGAATTTAAAACAGAATCAAAGAAAATACTTAGTATGATGATTAATTCAATTTACACTAATGAAGAAATATTCTTACGTGAATTGATATCAAATTCATCAGATGCATTAGATAAACTATATTATAATTCTTTGACTGATAAAAAATTAAAAGTTAAAAAAGATGATTTAAAAATAAAAGTTTCTTTTGATAAAGATAAACGTACTATTACAATTAGTGATAATGGTATTGGTATGACAAAAGATGAACTTGAAAATAACTTAGGTACTATTGCTAAAAGTGGTAGTGAGTTATTTAAACTAGAAAATGAAAAGAAAGAAAATATTGATATTATAGGTCAATTTGGTGTTGGTTTCTATTCAAGTTTCATGGTATCAAAGAAAGTAGAAGTTATATCACGTAGTGTTGATAGTGATGAAGCTTACATATGGACTTCAGAAGGTGTAGATGGTTATACTATTGAGAAATCAGAATTAGATACTAATGGTACTAAGATTACTTTATATTTAAAAGATGATAATGATAATCATAAATACTCTGAATACTTAGATGAATACAATTTAAGAAGAATAATAACAAAATATTCAGATTATATTACATATCCAATTGTTATGGATTTAATGGTTGGTGAAGAGGGTAAAGAAAAATTATCAGAAACAACTATTAATAGTATGATACCTATCTGGAAGAAAGATAAAAAAGAAGTTAAAGATGAAGATTATGATAACTTCTATACAGATAGATTCTATGATTATGAAAAGCCTGTTAAAGTAATAAAGAGTAAAGTAGAAGGATTAGTAAGTTATGATGCCTTATTATTTATTCCTAGTCATGCGCCAATGGACTATTATACAAAAGAGTTTGAAAAAGGATTAGAGTTATATTCAAAAGGTGTTTTAATTACAGATAAATGTAGTGAATTATTACCTGATTACTTTAGTTTTGTAAAAGGTATAGTTGATTCAGAAGATATTGATCTTAATATATCAAGAGAAACTATGCAACAAAATCACCAAGTTAAAAATATTGCAAGAAGTCTTGAAACTAAGATTAAA
>JAEEGK010003757.1_pt1 | contig 37606 bp, 27 predicted proteins | sample 8958771 | NCBI WGS metagenome assembly JAEEGK01 (sample SAMN16246547, study PRJNA631951) | gut metagenome | biome: gut microbiome; feature: rumen; material: SC-attached | host: Bos | place: Iran: Karaj | collected 2018-10
GAGTGGCTGCAGCAGGAGGGCTATGCGTTCAGGGTGTTCGAGTAGCACCGCCAGCCGACAAGCATGCGTTTGCAGTCCTTTGGTCATACGGACAACCCGTAAAATTTCCTGCATTTCCTGCACCTAAGCTGAATGTCAGCAGGTTACACTGTTTTTCCTGCACCCAAACCTGCACCTAAACCTACACCCGATTTTTTGCCACGGAGGAACACGGAGAGACACGGAAATCTTTTCTCCGTTTGGCGTAACTACTCAATATTCCGAATGAGCCAATCGTATCTTAACATTCGTTAACTACCGTACCAAAAATCATCCATTTTATTGGGACTGTCAGTCCAAGCAGCTTGGACACACTGTCCCAGTTACATGTAGCTATAGTCCATGCAGCATGTACTGAAATTATCCATTGCATTTCAGCAAAAAACCATTGGATTCCTGTAACAAAGATAATGATTTCCGTGTTTCTCCGTGTTCCTCCGTGGCAAAAAACCGGGTGCAGGTTCGGGTGCAGGTTCAGGTGCAGGAAAAACGGTGTAACCTGCTGACATTCAGCTTAGGTGCAGGAAATGCAGGAAATTTTTCTTGTTCATGTATCTATGTTCAACACCCCCTCCTTGTGCTGGAGCCGTCACGCCTCGCCCTGTCGGAAGAGGTGGGTGAAGTACTTGTCGTAAAGCGCAGAGAGACCTTGGCGGTTGTCAATGGCCTCGCCGACGACAATCATGGTGGTGAGGGTAAGGTGGTTGTCGTGGACAATACGGGCAAGGTCGCTGAGAACGCCGCGATAGATGCGCTGGTCGGGCCACGTCAGGTGGTAGCAGGCGGCAACAGGGGTGTCGGCAGGGTATTCCGTCAACAGCTCGCGCTGCACATCGTCGACGATGGCTGCAGAGAGGAAGATACACATCGTAGACTGCGAGCGAGCCAGCAGGTGCAGCTGTTCCTTCTCAGGCATGGGGGTGCGGCCTTCGCCACGAGTCAGTATGATGGTCTGGCAACGCTCAGGGATGGTGAACTGGCTCTGCAACTCGGCGGCAGCGGCGAGGAACGACGAGATGCCTGGTGTGATGTGATACGACATGCCTTGTTGGTCGAAGAACGCCATCTGTTCCTGAATGGCTCCGAAGATACAAGGATCGCCCGTGTGCAGACGAACAATAAATTTCCCCTCGTCGTAGAACTGCTTCATCAGCGCACATTGTTCTTCGAGATTCATATCTGCTGAGGAGCGTACGACGGCTCCTGGCTTATGACACTTTGTGAGGGCCTTGGGCACCAACGAGCCTGCATATAATATAAGGTCAGCCTTCTCCAGCATTTTCCTTCCTCTGACGCTTATCAGATCAGGATCGCCAGGTCCGGCACCGACAATTTCTATATGTCCCTGTTTCTTCCTCAGATGCTGACGATTGATGGCGAGGGCGGCTGTCCAGTTTTTGCCTTTTATCTTTGGTATTATCAGCTCACCATGCTCAGATCCAAGTATGGCTGCTGCCTCACAAACGCTTGGCGTTCCTACGTGCTTGGCGACTGTGTTACTGGGATTCGGAACTTCAACAGTCGCTAATTCTTCTGCGCTAAAGAATACAACCTCTTTGTTATATCTTTTTAGCATGTTTACGAATGGCTCGTTGGCTTTTACGTCGATGGTACAGTACTTATAGGCGCATGGCTGCATACCGTAATCTGTGAAAGCCTCGTTTATCTCGTCGTAGATGTCTTTGAAATTCTCTGGTTCATGGGCGAGTCCGAATCCGATTGTTCCCACCATAGGCACGAAATGTAGTCCGAGCATGCCGTCAGGTACATTCCTGACATAGGGCGATACGATGATTATCAGTTTGTATTTTCTGGAATCGCTTTCATTGATATCATTGATAAGAGTTACATGGCTGGGTAATGTCTGTTCCAAATAGTCTGTACCCTCATCGCGAGCCTCGAGCAATAAGGCTGTGGGCTGACGATTTATGAAAGCATAGATACAATTCTGCAGATTGTTGATATCGCTAGATAGGCACCAACCGAATCGTCGTTCAAGGGTGTCGAGTGCCCAAAGTCCTGCGTTATCGCTTTGGGTGGTTATAACCTCGTGAGCCCCCAGACAAGCAGCAATCTCACGTGTCAGTTCGTTGGCTCCTCCTATGTGTCCGCTCAGCACGGAGATTGCGTTTTTTCCTAAGCTGTCTATACAGATCACGGCTGGGTCGGTGTGCTTGTCGTTGACATAGGGCGCAATGGTTCTGACACAGATGCCCATAGCCCCGATAAATACGAAAGCGTCGAAAGCATTCCATTCTTTGCCTATGTCTGTTCGCAGAATGGCTCTTGCTTCTAATTCCCGTTGTAAAGTCAAGGCAATTTCCCTACCAGCTTCACTGATCTGTATAACAGCAATTCTCATCTTACCCTTTTACTTTTTTACCTTTTTACCTTTCTTGTGGTGTGATTATTCTGTAGTTTCCGCTCAGGTGCATGAAGGCAAAGAGGCGGAGCAGACCATCGTAGTAAGCGTCGAAATAACCATCTTCAAATGGCACATGCTTTGCATTCCAAAGCGCATCGACAAACTCCTTACTCTTATCGTGGCTGCACATCATAGAGGCTGCGGCGGTGGTGGCTACCAGTCCTATACTGTGGCGCAACTTTCGGAATCCTCCAGCTTGTAGAATTTCGTCGCCTTCAGGAATGGTGCCGTCTGTACGATACTGGTCGAAGAAGGTGTCAACACCTTGTGAGTAGAAAAAGTTCTGTATCTTTTCGCCATACTGACGCTGCCATTCTCCATCGGCACAACTCCACTCGTAATCGAGCGTGATGTTCATAGGAACTCGCCAGGAGTCGTAGCGGAAGTTATTACTACCATTGCGACGAGGCTTTTCACCTGGCTTAGGCTGAGGCATGCCAGGGAAGCGAGGCATCTGCATCTCGCTGCCGTCGTATTGACTCATGTCTGCGTTCAGGCCAGTCTTGTCATTGATGGCTTTATGCAGGAACTCACGGCTCTTCTTGGCACACTCGTTCCAATACTCTGAGCGTCCGTCGTCAGCCCATTTAGCCCATACCTCATAGAAAGCGGGGATATGATAGCTGGGATCGGTGAAACGCTGTCCGAAGCCATCGGGGGTGAAGGTGATCAGCTGAGTCTCAGGATCTATCAAGTACATCTTCTGAGGGCCTGTCTGCTGAGGACCGAAGCCGGGAAATCCACCCTGACGTGGTTCTGGCGTATATTCCTTGGGCTGGATGCAGTCGAGGATATGCTGGGCCTCTGCCTTGTAGTTGATGCCTGTATCATTGCCCCAACGGTTTGAGGCAAAAATGAGTGAGGTGATGAAATAAAGCTCACCATCAGAGGCTGCTCCCTCGGCATTGCGGATGCCGTCGGTCTTACAGCTCCATGCAAAGTAACCCTTGCGGTTGCCGTCGTGATGCTGCATGTACTTCTTGCTCCAGCGCCACAGACGGTCGAATATGTCTTTTTCGCCAAACTGTACGGCTATCATCATGCCATACGACATGCCCTCTGTGCGGGCATCGTGGTTCTTTACGTCGGATACATAGCCCATGGTGTCGCCAACTTCGAAGTACACCTTGTTGGGACCGCGGAACACATCGTTAAATACCTCTTTTAGTTTTGTGTCTACATCGGCCTGTTTGTAGCCCATCTCTACGAAAAGGTTACGATACTGGCCTGTTTCAAATGCCCCTTTCTTCCAGGGATTGAGAGCCATCGCTTGGATGGTCAGCATCAATAGTGACGCCATCATGATTGATTTCTTCATTTTTGAATAGTTGATTTTAATATTATTATCTGGTTGTAGTCGTTGAGTTGTATGCGTAAGGGCGGCTCTTGTCTCAGTCCAAATGCCTGACAAGCTTCATCCCATAGCTGGTGGCTATCTGTGGTTACCTTGGGCGAAGTGACGCTGTTCATTACTATCACACCATCATCTGTCAGCATAGTGAGTATCTTTTGTATAATCATCTTCAGACGTCCGCCATGACCGCCTATAAATACGGCATCGGGGCGGGGTAAGACTGTTATATCGGTCTCAAGGAAGTCGCCCATGTGGATATTGATTCCTGGCGCGCCCAGTTTCCTGACGTTGCTCTGCATGATAGCCTCGCACTCAGGACGAATCTCAAATGCCTCTATCTGGAGATGTGGAAACTGCAACCTGGCTTCTATCGACACACTGCCCGTGCAGAATCCGATGTCCCAGAATACACGTTTCTGGGGTAGTTCCAAAGCCTGTAGGGTTAACAATCGGATAGGCATCTTGGTAATCATTTTCTCACGTCCGTCGAGTAGGGTAAAATCCTTGTCTGGGATTCCGAAATGGCGTGTTGCCTGTCTTGTCTGCACCAATATCAGACAATTCGGATGTTCAAACTCGGCTAGCGCGGCTTCTTCGAGTGTCAATGTTGATACGCACTCGCCTTCAGGATTTCCCAAATGCACGCCTACATACATTTTGTAGTTATTATAGCCATATTCCAACATCCTCTGGGCGATGGTGGCGGGCGTATGTTCGCGATCGGTCAGCACACCTATTTTCTTAACCTTCTCAATGAGTGCTTTATCGAACTCGGGCCAGGGACGCCCTGTGAGTGATACGATACGCATGTCGTGGTAAGGCATTATCAGGCGATGGGCCAGCATCTGCAGCGAGTTGAAAGTCGGGTAGACAACGAGTTCTGCTTCGGGCATTTTTCGCTGGATAGTGTTGGCAAAGCCGAAAAACAGCGGGTCGCCACTGGCGAAGACGATGATGGAAAGTGTTGCTCCAACCTCCTTCTCCGCAAGAATTGTTTCTCTTTTCTCGTATTGCTCGAACACTGCGTCGAGTGGTGCCGTGATGTCTATCCATTCCGCCCTTTCTGGCAACAGATGGGCTATGAGCTCGTGATGGCGTTTGCCTCCAGAGAAAACCTTCCCTTGTTTTATGATTCCGATAACCTCAGAATCCAATTGAGGCTCTCGTTCATCTGATAATCCAACGACAATAAACTTCATCACGAATTAGGTTCTTATTTCTCTGCAAAGGTACGAAATAAAAATGAGACCGCCAAATAAATCTCTTGTAATATACATATACTATTCGCAATTATTGAAGAGAGAAAAAGGTTCGGAGAAAAGTGGGGGATTGCTTCGGGGAAAGTCTGGCTTTGCTCCGAGGAAAGTCAGAGTGACTGGATTTGCAGAGAAAAGGGCGCTTTTAACAGCGCCCTTCGGATTTTGATATATCTTATTATATTGTGTTATTCTTTCTTTGTAGAAACGAAGACAAAGGGAACACCCTCCTTGAGGTATGCCGTCTGGTTGCCATCGAGGAAGATGGCGCCTTCGATAATCTGCATGCTCATCACCTTCTTGGTGAGGTCGTAAGAACCGAATGAACTGTAGTTGTTGACAAAGAAGGCCACCTGAACCTTATGGTCCTTACCACCGTAGTTGAGGTTGTAGGCGGGCGTCTTGGGGTTGACGAGGAACTGAACAGGCGATGTCTTGACAAAGTCGATATAGCAGGTAATCGTCTGGTCTTCTGCAGTTTTCAAAGCTGCTTTCAGTGTGGTGTCTGTTACGTTCTCAGCCAGTAGCTTGGTGGGGAATTTCTCGATGGTCATGATGCTGTCGCTCACGATGCTCCACTTTACGTCTACGGTGTCAGTCACATCTTTCACGTTCTTGTCGTTCTTTGCAGCATAGATCAGGTGGCCAGTGTAGTTACCTTTGACAGCCATCAGGCACTGTGCCTTTTCTTCTTGAGTGAGGGCGTGAGAACTGTCATCGTCGGAACATGCTGTGAATGACAAGGTTGTCATACAACAGAGTGCAGCAAATGCTAATTTCATTGTTTTCATTTTTCTTTTGACTTTTTGTTTTGAATTATTTGTTTATGTTTGATGTACATCGCCCCTATAAATCAGGAATTGCAGAAAACTTGCACATAGAGAGGTTAATGATTGTTAAGCGGCGGAAGCATCCTTGAAGGCTCCACCTATTAAGATAGTTTAACGAAAGTTTTTCTGTTTTCCGTGCAAGTTTTCCGACTTTTGCGATTTATAAGGGCAAGTTGAACAAATAAAAATGCAGAAATGAAGATGAAAAAGAAAAAACTACTCTTGGCCGTTCTGGGACTGATGGTCTCATCGATGGCTTTTCAGGCTTGTTCCCTCGACGATGATAACGACTACGACATGGCATATCCCAGTGCGCTTGTAACAGTAAAGCCCAACGCCGACAACTCGCAGTTCTATATGCAGCTCGACGATAGCACTACGCTGATTCCGACAAATCTCAAGGCTTCACCATTCGGTAAGAAGGAAGTGAGGGCGCTGGTGAACTACTATCGCTCAAATGAAGACGCAGGTCACTATAGTCATGCGGTTTATGTGAATTGGATAGATTCGATTCTGACCAAAACGCTGGCCCCTTGTTACGACGAGGAGGAAAACAAAGCTAAATATGGCGACGATGCCTTGGAGATTGTGGACGACTGGGTGACGGTGGCTGAGGATGGCTATCTGACGCTGCGATTCCGTACTCGATGGGGTGGTGGCTCGCATGTCATCAATCTTGTAAAGCGTGTGGATATAAACACTCCCAATTATTTTGTGCTTTATCATAATGCAAAAGGCGATAAGGATGGGAGAATCGGTGACGCACTTGTTGCTTTTAGATTGCCTGAGGATATGGTTGCAAACAATCATGAGATAGAACTGACACTCGAGTGGAAGTCATATTCAGGCAAGAAGACTGCTAAGTTCAAAATGCGCCCCAGACAGCCTGCCACTATTGCAACAGAACGCTTTAATGCAGCGAATATATATATAGAATAGGAGAAGGAGGTAACGGATAAGTGCATTTTTTCATAGGCAATAAAGAGGAACGCTTAGCAAAGCGCCTTCAGGGTGGTGAAAAAGACGCCCTGAAGGACTTTTATTCGCTCTATGCTGAATATCTCACTGCTGTCTGTGCCCGTTATGTAACTGATGAGGAGGACCTGAAGGATGTGTTTCAGGATGCTCTCGTGCAGATACTATCCCATATCAGAGAATTCAACTATCGTGGGGCGGGATCGCTTCAAGCCTGGGTGTCGAGAATAGCGGTAAACCAATCGCTCAAATACCTGAGGGAACGCCATCAGAATGAGCTGGCACGACTCTCGTGGGATGTGCCTGACGAGGAAGAAAACGACGACCCGCCCATCAATGACATACCGCCAGAGGTGCTTCAGGAAATGATCAGGCAACTGCCTACGGGCTATAGAACGGTATTCAACCTCTATGTGTTTGAGAACAAAAGTCATCAGGAAATAGCTCAGATCTTAGGTATCAGCACCAACACCTCGTGTTCTCAGTTCAGCAGGGCCAAAAACCTGTTAGTAAAAAAGATTACAGCGTATAACAACTCAAAACAGCAACCGCGATGAAAGAACAAACAAAAAAGGAAATACAGCAGAAGTTGGCCGACTACAGACAGCCAGCTCCTGAGGTGTCGTGGGCTGAACTTGAGAAAGCCTTAGCGGCTAATAGGAAGGCAAAGGCTGTTGTAATGTGGCCCAAGCGACTAGCTGCGGCAGCAGTCGTATTGCTGATGGTGGGCTTTGGATGGCACTTGTTTAAGACGGAGTCCACCCGTGAATTGTCTCAGACGGCAAAGGTGGAAACGACGATACCTATGATACAGAAGTCTGTTCAAAATCCTACAGACCAACAGACGACAGACGAAACGGTGGTTGAAAAGCTTATAACCTCGGTAAATACCAGAATGGCGGCAGTGGCTGTAGAGTCGCAAACGGATGGAAATATGCCTATAACGGCGCAAGAAACGTATGGGGAACCTGCTACGGTAGAAAAGCAGGAACCTGTTGCTGACGAGACTTCTGCTCATAATGGTGAGCCAACAAAGGTTGAGAAGCCCAAGTTGGAACCTCAGCGTAGTATCTTCTCGAAAGATTTTCGCCAACCGAATCGTTCGTATGAACATCGCTTGACGGCTCAGGTATATATGTCTAATTCAATGTCGGGTAGTATTAGCGCTAATGCCATAACTCCACAGATGCGGGCTGCAAATACATATGGTACTAATGAGAAAGAATTTGAAGAGGTCTATGGGGTGCTTCTGGAGCAACAAACGGCTATTGACGAGCATATAGACCACCATCAGCCTGTCAGGTTTGGCGTGTCTGTGCGCTATCAACTCAGCAATCGCTGGAGCGTAGAGAGCGGACTGATGTATAGTTATCTCTCGTCAGACATCACTCGCAAAACCAATGGTTATAGCTACGACATCAATCAAAAGCTCTCGTATGTGGGTGTGCCTGTGGGGGTGAACTATCAGCTGCTCAGTAGCAAGCGTCTGGGTGTTTATGCCTCTGCTGGTGGTATCGTCGAGAAGATGGTGAAGGGCAGTCAGACCTCGCAAACGGTGGTAAATGGCCAAAAGGAGCCAGAGCATACTGAGGATGTGAGCATCCGTCCTCTTCAGGTATCACTTACTTGTGGCGTAGGTGTGGAGTATAAGGCAGACCGCATATTGAGCATTTATGCTGAGCCGGGTCTTACCTATCATTTTGATAACCACAGCGTTGTGCCGACATTCTATCAAGACAAACCATTAGGGTTTAATCTGAATGTGGGATTAAGGTTTAATATTGGTAAATAACAAAAATGGGACTTAAAGTTTGTGAGTCCCATTTTTTATGCTTATTTTTGCATCAGAAATAAAAACTTAGAACCAATGAAACCTGGATTCATGATAGCGGCAACCAGTAGTGGCTCAGGTAAGACGACCTTTGCCAGAGGACTAATGACGTTGCTGACAAAAAAAGGCTACAAAGTGCAGCCCTTTAAGTGTGGTCCTGATTATATCGATACGAAATTCCATGACATGGCTTGTGGGCGCAAGAGCATCAATCTTGACACTTTCATGGCCTCGAAAGCTCACGTTAAGGCGCTTTATAACCATTATGGAGCCGATGCCGATATCAATGTCGTTGAGGGCATGATGGGGCTCTTCGATGGCTATGATCGCGATCTTGGTTCGTCAGCAGAGATTGCGAGCGTGATAGGTCTGCCTGTTGTTCTGGTTGTCGATGCCAAGTCGGCTGCCTATTCTACAGCCGCCTTGCTATCTGGTTTTATGAATTTTAAGGAAGATGTCAATATTGCAGGCGTATTATTTAATAAAGTCGGCTCAGTGCGACACTATGAGATGCTGAAGCAGGTGTGTAGTGATTTAGGTACATATTGTTATGGTTATCTGCCCAATCAGTCGTCATTAGAACTGAACTCCAGATATTTGGGTCTCGACTTCTCTGAAAAAGCAGAAAGTGACACCTTGATACAATTATTAGAGGAACATGTGGATTGGAAGGCACTTTTAAAACTTGTGCCTGATTCATCTGGTGAGGATGAAACTATATATACGGATTTCTTAAAAAGAGGACGAGTTCTGATGGCTCAAAATAACGAATCATTTAGTTTCGTTTACCAAGAAAAACTTGACGGCTTTGAAAGCGTATCGACGTTTGATCCTGAAACGGAAGTGCCGCAATTAGAGAATATCGATTTGCTCTATCTGCCAGGAGGGTATCCAGAGAAACATGCTGAAGCGTTGTCACATAATGAGGCTGCCCGTGAGGCCATCAAAGATTTTGCCGAGCATGGCGGTAAAATTGTTGCCGAGTGTGGTGGAATGATGTATTTATGTGATAAAATATTAACAGACAGTGGCGACTATCCTATGTGTGGCGTGTTGCCATATGTGATTACATCCCGTCAGAAAGACCGCAAATTATCGCTTGGCTATCGTCAGTTTACCCTCGATGGCAAGATATATCATGGGCATGAGTTCCATTATAGCCAGTTCTTAGGCGAGATACCAAAGTCAGTGGTGCAGGTTTATAATGCAAAAGGTGAACCAGTGTCAACACCAGTGCTCAGAATCAAGAACGTGTTAGCAAGTTATACACATATTTATTAAAAAAATGAGACTCAAAGTTTGTGAGTCTCGTTTTTTTTCGTACCTTTGCCCCAAAAATGAGGCAATTTGGTGGCTGATGCCGCCTGATGTAAGGGAATCCGGTGAGAGTCCGGAACTGTACCTGCAGCTGTAATCTCCCTTTGAAAGATTTGTCTGTATAACGCCACTGAACTTAAGTTCGGGAAGGTAAGACAGATTGGGGAAAGTCAGAAGACCTGCCTGAAAATTTGATGATACGCACCTTTCAGGAGTTAGGGGTGTGGAAAGACAGAATGATGAGAATAATATTAGCTGTTAGCTTCTGGCTATTGGCCATTGGGGTGTATGCTCAGACAGACATCTGGCGCCAGGACAGCGTACAGGAAGTGGTGGTGACGGGTACTGGTACACAGCACCTGTTAAAAGACGCACCCGTACAAACAGAGGTGATCAGCCATCGTCAGCTTCAACAATATGCGGGTCGCTCAATAGAGGATATTCTTTCGGGCCTCACGGCCTCGTTTGATTTCAGCGAGAACGATATGGGGTCGCACTTACAGATGAACGGCTTGGGAAACTCATATGTACTGATTCTGATAGATGGTCATCGACTTTATGGTGATAATGGAGGCGAGAACGATCTTGCTCTCATTGATCCGCATAACATTGAGAAGATTGAGATTGTGAAAGGCGCATCGAGTGCGCTCTATGGTAGCGATGCCATCGCGGGTGTGATAAATATCATTACGCGTAAACATCGCGAGAAAGGATTGATGTTCGAGAATACCACAAGGGTAGGGAACTATGGCGATATTCGTCAGCACGATGGCTTTGCCTTGAATTTCGGGAAGCTCTCGAGTTACACAAATTTCCAGCTTCAGCACTCCGACGGATGGCAGAATACCAGTGAGGAGGCTCCCTCACAGACTGAATACCATATCACCGACTCAAGAAACAAGACGGTGAACCGTCACACCAACTGGCAGATTGCAGAGAGACTGACTTATCAGTTGACACCTCAGATAGAACTCTATGCTGATGGAAGCATTTATTGGAAGCGAATCTATCGCCCCTGTGGTCATCATCCAGGGGTTGATGTGAAGACATGGGATTTGCAGTATAACAACGCATCGGCTTCGGTAGGAGGAAAATGGAAATTACACTCGATATTCAATCGCTCGCAAGCTGAGAATGCTACAGATTATATCACTCTTGATGTAGATTGGAAGAAGCATGCCTATCACTATGCCTATACCGACACCACGCTGACGGATGGTTACGTGAATGGCCGATTTACCAACTATTTCCCATATTTCCCTGGCGACAAAGAGTTGCAGAGTGATCAGCGACTGACAAATGTACAACTGAAAGGTGTTTTTGAGTTGCCTTATGAACAGCGTCTGAGTGCAGGATTAGAGTATCGTTATGACTGGTTGAAGGCCCCCATGCGAGTGGCTGGTGGTAAGGCTACGGATAATACACAAGCCGTCTACGTGCAGGATGAACTGGAGATTCTCAACCCGCTCTATATCACAGCTGGTTTACGACTCACGCGGAATGAAGGCTTTGGTACTCGTCTCACACCCAAAGTTTCCGCTATGCTGAAACTCGGCGACCTGCGCCTTCGTGCTACATGGAGCCAGGGTTACAAGACGCCGACACCCAAAGAACTGCACTATCAGTATATCAAGAATATGAACGGTGTGTATCTCTATCTGGGTAATGAAGATTTGAAGGCACAGACGTCGAACTACTTCGGAGTGAGTGCTGAATATACTGTAGGATATCTGACACTGACCATTGCTCCCTATTATAACAAAGTGAACGATATGATTACGCTCGTCACTATTCCGACAAAAGAGGCTCCTGGTGAGTTGATTATGAAATACGACCCCATCCGTGTGCGTCAGTATCAGAATATGGAAGATGCTCAGACCTGTGGCGTTGATTTCACCATGCGTTATCAGGGACGTCATTTTACTGTTGGAGGTTCATATAGCTACCTTGATACCAAGGCCAATCAATATGACTCTGAAAATGATGTAATGAATAAAGTGACTATCGATGGAATGGCGCATCATAAAGCAAATGTCTATGCCACTTGGAATCACGACTTCTCGAAACGCTATCAGCTTGGTATCGGACTTTACGGACGTATGTCGAGCAAACGCTACTATCAGATAGACGGCAATGGCAAGGGTTATCAGCTGTGGCGTATTTCAACCAGTCATCAGATTGGTAAACACGTGCGCATAGAAGCTGGTATGGACAATATTCTTGACTATGTAGATCGTGTGCCCCACGGATTGCATCTGGGTACTACAACGTCAGGCAGAACGATGTATGCCTCGCTTACAGTCCGTTTCAATGAAGGCAAGAAACTTACAAACAAATATAATTCAAACTTTAATTCAAACAACAATGAACAAGATTAAGTTTTTGATGCTGGCCATGATGGCTTTCGTTGCCAGCGCAACGTTCACCGCTTGTAACGATGACGACGACAACAAGACGCAGTCGAATTACGAGAAGTATCAACAGGCTGTCAACGAGACCGTAAAGACTCAGAAAAGCAGTAACAAGGTGATTCTGCTAGTAGCCTTCGGTTCTACCTGGGAGCAGGCCTACGACACCTTCGACAAAGTTGTTGAAGATTACAAAGCAAACTTCTCAGGATGGGATGTATATCTCTCCTTCTCTTCAGCCATCTGTATCAACAACGCCCGTGCCGGTGAAAATGTTGATCCTAAGGATTATTACGATCCTGAGCACTGGCTCACCGCAATCGGTCTGGCAGGCTATCAGCAGGTTGTTGTTCAGTCGTTGCAGGTCATCCCAGGCGAGGAGTACCGTCGTGTTCGCGACTCTTACGTAAAGGACTTCATGAACAACCGCAATGGCGACTTCACGGATGAGTACATGAAGAGTCTTGATTTGAATGTGGTTGTTGGAACTCCGCTGATGGCTGAGGAGAGCGATGCTCAGATTTTGGCAACTACGCTGAACAATGAAGCCGATGTGAAGGCTGCTGTGGCTCAGGGCATCGTTGCTTTTATGGGTCATGGTAATCCTGAGGGTTACGACTACTATGGTGGTAACGTGCGCTACTTGCAGCTTGAGAATTATCTGCGTGCCATCAACACCAACTATTATGTGGGCACCGTTGATATGGAGGATACATACGTAGACAATGTGCTTGAGCACGTGGCTGGTGGAAAGTTCGATATCGCAGTTGGCGATGTAACCATTACGATGAACTATACTGCCAACAATGCCAAGAAGGCCCAGCTTTATCCGCTGATGTCAATCGCAGGTGACCACGCTCACAACGATATGGCTGACGATGAGGACGACGAGAGCTGGTATAGTATGTTTAATGCCGCTGGTATCGCTACCGAGGCTTACGAGACCAACTACACCGAGCCTTGTTGGAAGAAGTATAAGAGTGGTGAGGAGTATATCCCTGGATTGGCAGAGCGTAGTGCTGTTCGTAAATTGTGGATGAGCCACACTCGCGAGGCTATTGCCAAGTTGGGTACGGAGGCTGCACTGTCAACTCCAACAACAGCTCCAGAAGAATAATCAGACTCTCTTTTTCTGAATACACGTAATGAATAAGAAACTTTTATCTCTATTGGTGGCACTCCTTTCGGGGAGTGCCGCTTTTCCCCAAATCCACAAGATGGATCGTAAGGACTCCTCTGTGGTAGATCGTGCTTATAACCTGAATCCTGTAGTGGTGACAGGTTCTGGGCATCACCAGCGACTGAAGAGCACGGCCACGCCAGTTCATGTGCTATCGGCTCAAGAAATTAAAGAGCAAGGTATTAGCACCTTCGACGGGACGTTGACGCGAATGATGCCTCAGGTGTCGATGGCACCCAGCAGTATGGGCTCGTTTCTGCGTCTCAACGGTCTGGGCAATAAGTATATTCTCATCCTTATCAACGGACAGAAACTGAACGGCGACATTTCGAACAATGTAGACCTGAACCGCATCAACATGGCGAGGGTGAAACGTATTGAGGTGCTTGATGGTGCGGCATCATCCCTTTATGGTAGTGATGCCATAGCTGGTGTCATCAACATCATCACCGATCAGCCTACACAAAACCTAATCTGCGTGACGAGTGACACAAGGATATCCGGACACGGACAAAAAACAGAGAACGTGACGCTTGATATCTATAAGAACGGCTTTGGCTCGTATACTTCTTTCGGGCATGATGAGGCCAACAGCTATCGCAACAATCCTTTGGAATATGTGAAAGGCTCTGACACAGAAACACAACAGTCGATAGCCCCCTTGTTTACAGGTTATCGTTCAAACACTTTCGGACAGAAATTTACCTATGCCCCCAATCAGCACCTGGCGCTGAATGCTGGGGCAGACTATTCATATAAGATGACAGACCGTCCTCAGTCGCGCAATGACATCACTGGCGGCACCGACTATGAGATGCGTTATAAGGGCTTGCGTTGGAACGTAGGAACTATTTATAAGTTTGATGCCAGAAACTCGTTGCAGGCCGATTTTACGGTCGACCGGTTCCGCTATGGCAAGGAGTACGATGTGGAGACGAATACCTATGCTGTTGGTGACTATGTGCAGTCGAAGAAACAGCGTATGATGGAAGGCAACATGAAAGCGATTCTCGGTCTTACGGAGCATTCGACAACCATCTTCGGAGCCGACTGGCGCAAGGAGTATCTTACAGCGACCTCTGGAAATGTAGACGAAAAAGTCTATTCGCTGGCGGCCTATGCCCAACATGAGACTGAACTTGCTCGTGATTTGATGCTGACTCTTGGCCTGCGCTATACTCATCACGAGACATTCAACAACCATCTTACGCCTAAGGCTACGCTGATGTATGCCCCAGGTAATTTCCGTTTCCGTGCCACCTATTCGGCAGGTTTCCGTGCACCAGGACTCGACGAGCTCTACTATCATTATTATTCTGTGAATCGTGGTAAACCTCAGATCAGTATTGGTAATTCCGCTCTGAAGCCTGAGCATAGCAATTACTTCTCACTCAATGCCGAGTATCGTAACGAGGTGATTGCTGTGAGCCTGACGGGCTATCTGAACCGCATCAGTGACATGGTAGTGAAGCAGAACCTGAAGGTCGACGACCTGTTGATGTCGTTTTTGAGAATGGATTTCCCCGAGATGACTGATGCCGAGGCGCAGAAACTGGAGCAGTATGCCTGCTATCAGAATAGCGACAAGGGTGATGTGAAAGGCTTGCAGGTGAATGTGTCTGCCAATTTGTTCCGAGGTTTCAACCTCTCGGCTAACTATGTCTATACTTACGCCCGTACCAAAAGTGGCGACGATTGGAGTGTGTTGGAACGTAGCATCCGCAATGCTATCACCATTGCCGCGAACTATCATCGTTCATGGCGGAAATACGGATTGAACGTCAATCTGAACGGGCGCCTCCAGTCGAAAACCTATTATACCGGAACTTATGAGGATGCTCCAGGCTTTGGTATATGGAACTTGCAGACCACTCACTCTTTCGACGTGGCAAAGTGGATTTACTTAGAACCAGCCGTCGGCGTGGATAACATCTTTGATAAGGTAGACAACAGAATAGACTCTACAACGCGTAAATACGCACTTTACTCGCCAGGCCGTATGCTGGTAGTGGGACTAAAGGTAAGGTTTAAGTAACAAAAAAAATCTATGGGTAAGATTATCGTTGCAGGTATTGGTCCTGGTAGTTCTCAAGACATCACTCCCGCCGTATTGAAAGCTGTGGGCGAGGCTGATGTCATCGTGGGCTATAAGTATTACTTCCAGTTTATCATGTCTTATGTGAAAGAAGGATGTGAGTGCATCGATACGGGTATGAAGAAAGAGCGCGAGCGTGCCTTACAGGCCTTTGAATTAGCCGAACAAGGGAAGACGGTTGTGGTCATATCCTCGGGTGATGCTGGTATCTATGGCATGACGCCGCTTATCTATGAGATGCGGAGGGAACGGGGCGTGGATATCGCTGTCGAATCGCTTCCTGGTATCTCTGCCTTCCAGAAAGCGGCCTCTTTGCTTGGCGCTCCCATAGGCCATGATATGTGTATCATCTCGCTCTCCGATTTGATGACGCCTTGGGAGGTGATAGAACGCCGCATCAAGGCTGCTGCAGCGGGCGATTTTGTGACGGCGGTCTATAATCCTAAGAGTCACGGCCGCTATTGGCAACTTTACCGGTTGCAGGAGATTTTCCTTCAGATGCGTAGTGCAGATACGCCTGTGGGGTATGTGCGTCAGGCGGGCAGGCCTGAACAGGAGGTGAAAATGACCACCCTCGCATTCTTCAACCCTGAGGATGTGGATATGTTTACGGTGATTCTGATAGGAAATTCGCAGTCGTATGTGTTTGACGGCAAGATGGTTACGCCACGTGGCTACTATCGAGAAGAAACGACGGATGGTACAAAGGTGGGGCAGAATATCATGATAGAATCCTTCCGTACCATTTCGAAGGAGTTGCGTAGTCAGGATTATTCCCTCGGCCACAAGTGGGCTTTGCTGCATGCTATCCACACTACAGCCGACTTTGATATGGAAAACATTCTCTATACCGATGAAGGGGCTGTGGAAACGCTGTATAATATGATCTGCAAGGGCGAATTAAAGACCATTGTGAGCGATGTGACGATGGTGACCAGCGGCATTCGTAAGGGAGCTCTCCAGCGGCTTGGTGTCGAGGCAAAATGCTATCTGTCTGACCCTCGCGTGGCTGAGATGGCTGAATCAGAAGGCATCACGCGTACGCAGGCAGGTATCCGTCTGGCTGTCGAGGAGCATCCTGATGCGCTCTTTGCCTTTGGCAATGCACCTACGGCACTGATGGAACTCTGCGAGCTGATTCGTAAAGGCAAGGCCCATCCTGCTGGCATTATCGCGGCTCCCGTTGGATTTGTACATGTACGAGAATCGAAGCACATGGTGAAGCCCTTTAAGTCTATTCCGAAAATCATAGTCGAGGGGCGTAAGGGGGGCAGCAATCTTGCTGCTACGCTCTGCAATGCCGTTATGACCTTCGATGACGCAGAACAACTTAAACCAGGGAGAGATCTATGAATCAGGGAGACAGGACATTACATGCTTTGATGTTCGTTGGAACGGGTAGCGACGTGGGCAAAAGTGTGCTGGCTGCTGCTTTCTGCAGGATATTCCGCCAGGACGGTTATTATCCTGCACCGTTTAAGGCACAGAACATGGCACTTAACTCGTTTGCCACGCCCGACGGTTTGGAGATTGGTCGTGCTCAGGCGGTACAGGCCGAGGCTGCGGGTATCGCTCCAGAAACGGATATGAACCCCCTGCTTTTGAAACCCCAGGGCGACCATACCTCACAGGTCGTGCTTCATGGTAAGCCTCTTGGCAATAAGAGCGCCTATGATTATTGGCGTCGTGGTGGCGACGGTATCGACTTCCGTCGGGAGGTCTGTGAGGCTTTCGATAGATTAAGTGCTCGCTTTAACCCTATCGTCATGGAGGGAGCGGGGAGCATTTCAGAGCTTAACCTGAAGGATGCCGATTTGGTAAACATGCCAATGGCCCGTCATGCCAACGCTGATGTGATTCTTGTGGGCGACATCGATAAGGGTGGCGTCTTTGCCTCCGTCTATGGAAGTATCGCCCTTCAGAGCGAAGAAGACCGCAAGCGAATAAAGGGTATTATCGTTAATAAGTTTCGCGGTGATATGAGGCTCTTCGATGAAGGAAAACGCATGTTGGAACAACTCTGTGGCATTCCCGTGTTAGGCATCATTCCATATTTCAAGGATATCCATATCGAGGAGGAAGACAGTGTGGCGCTGGCTCAGAAGTCATGGCAACTGGAACAGGGCAAGGTGAATGTGGCCGTTGTGATGCTGAAACACCTGTCGAACTATACCGATTTCGATGCGCTGGAGCGTGATTCAAGACTTCACCTCTTCTATACCAATAATACCGACGACATCAGCAAAGCCGATATTATTATCATCCCCGGATCTAAATCAACCCTTGACGACCTCTATGAACTGCGTCGTAACGGGTGTGCTCAGGCTATTGTAAAGGCTCGCCGCGATGGGGCAACGGTATTAGGCATCTGTGGGGGCTATCAGATGATGGGTGTAGAGGTGTGCGACCCCGACCATGTGGAGGGCGACATCGAGCGACTGCCAGGACTGGGTCTGCTCCCCGTCTCGACAACCATGAGCGGTGAGAAGCGCACCCGTCAGGTGAAGTGCGAATATGGTGTGGGCTACGAGATACACATGGGCGAAACCTGCCCCTTCGGTGATGCCAAACCAAGGCCGCTGACACATCTTGACGATGGTACGGCCGATGGTTATGTGGCCGACGACAAGTGTATGGGAACCTATCTGCATGGCATTCTCGATAACGCCCTGTTCGTCGATTATCTTCTGCGCCCTTATGGAGAGAAAATAGAACAGGGCGCCAGTCCTTCCGATTATGTGGTGTTTAAAGAACAGCAGTATAACAAACTCGCCGACCATGTGCGCTATCATGTGGATATGGAGCGTATTTACAGCATGTTGAGAGATGAATAGCGTGATAGCATTGCTGGTTGGCTGGGTGCTCGACCTTATGGTAGGCGACCCCGCAAGGTTACCACACCCCATCGTATGGTTTGGGCGTCTCATCGCTTTCGGCGAGCGTCGGCTGAACCGTGGTTCCCGCCGCATGTTTAAAGGCGCCCTTATGGCCCTATTCCTGATTGCTGGAGTCTTTCTCCTTACATGGCTTCTCCGCCGACTTTTATCCTTCAGCCTTTTTACTTTCTTACCCTTTCACCTTTTCTTCGATACCGTTGTCATCTTCTATTGTCTGGCGGGCACAACGCTGATTCGCGAGGTGCGCGAGGTGTTCCGAGCCTTAGACCGCTCGTTAGAAGAGGGTAGGGCGCAGGTGGCCCGCATCGTAGGGCGCGACACGTCGCAGCTCACAGCTCAGGAGGTGCGTACCGCCGCCTTGGAGACATTGGCCGAGAACCTGAGCGACGGTGTGATAGCTCCTTTGTTCTGGTTGGCCCTGCTGGGCACACCTGGCATGCTGACTTATAAGATGGTGAACACGCTCGACTCGATGATTGGCTATCACACGGAGCGTTACAAGGACTTCGGCTGTTGGGCGGCTCATATCGACGATGTGGCCAACTATATCCCCGCCCGTCTCACGGCACTGCTGATGATTATTGGTTCATTACGGATTGCCAACTGGCGATTCGTAATGAAATACGGACGAAACCACGCCTCGCCCAATAGTGGTTATCCCGAAGCAGCCCTTGCTGGCATACTGAATTGTCGTTTCGGAGGTCCGCATTACTATTTTGGCGAAATGTTCGATAAGCCTTACATCGGTGATCATGACCGTACGCTCACTACTGCCGACGTGAAAACAGCCGTCCGGGTAAACCGAACGGCTGAGGTATTGATGGTGATTATCGTGGCCGTTTACAATACTCTCATTTAGAGAGTTACCTGCTTGGCTGTGCCGTTGTAGTCGACGGTGGCCCTTGTGCCGTCGGGGAGAACGATGGTGAACGTGCGCGACGTCAGCATGCCCGGATAGGAGCCTTGGCGGGCACCGATGGTAAGGGTGCGCTGACGGTTGTCCCAGTGGAGGGCGATGGTGGTGTATACACCTTCCTCATAGTTATAGCCGTCGCCTTCGTCTTCATAGAGCAGGAAGTCGCCGTCGGCACCGGGATAGATTCTGAGCTCTAGGTTGTCCCATGGCTTTTCGCCCACATACTGCATCTCTGGACCCAACGGCAGGATGCTGCCGGCACGCACGAACATGGGCACGCGGTTGAATGTGGTCTCGAGAGTGACGCTTTGTCCGCCCCGATAACTCTGGCCCGTCCAGAAATCGTACCATGTGGCGCCTTTGGGCAGATATTTCGTAGCGGTCTTGGTGGCGGTGAAGTCTGCCTGAGTGGTCAACTCACCCGCAACCTCCTTGCGATCCCAGCCGGTCATGGCATCCTCGCGGATAATCTTCTCGGCTGTGTACTGAGGGTCGAGGATGGGGGCAGCGAGAATGCTGCGACCGAACATGAACTCGTCGGTCATGTCCCATACTTTCTTGTCGGCTGCAAAGTCGCTGAACAGGGGGCGCAGATAGCTGCCGTTATTCGAAGTGACCTGCCAGGCGGTGCTATATAAATAAGGTATGAGGCGATAGCGCAGGCGTATCATCTCTTCGATAGCGTCGTAGACGGGCGAGCCTTTCTCGCCAAACTGCCATATCTCACGGGGCGCATCGGCGCCGTGGCTGCGGAACACGGGACAGAACAGCCCGTACTGCATCCAGCGTACGTAGAGCTCCTGGAACTGGGGATTCATGGGAGCAGAACCGGCCCCCCTGGTGTTGTAGGAGCCGCAGAAGAAGCCACCGATATCGGTGTTGAAGTTAGGGTTGCCCGTGAGTGAGAAACTGAGGCCTGCGGGCACCTGCTTGCGAAGCATGTCCCACGAAGAGGCTACGTCGCCGCTCCACATGTTGGAGCCGTAATGTTGCTGACCGGCAAACGACGAGCGCGTCATGATGAACACACGCTTGCCCCGGTCGTCCTTGCGCTGAGCCTGATAGATGCCGCGTACGGTCTCCAATGGGAAGGCGTTGCGCTGAGAGCGCCATGTGCCGCCATACACCTTGTGCTGGTAGTCGCTCTCACGCGGGTTGAAGAAATCTGGGTCGGTAGAGTCCATCCACCAGGCATCGGTGCCGTAGTCGTAGAGGCGTTTCAGATGTTTCCAGTAGATGGCGCGGGCTTCGGGGCTGAAAGCGTCGTAGACCTTGACGCCCGAGGGATACTCCATCACTGGGGGCCAGATGTGGGAGATGCCGCTTTGAGGCCACGTCTCGATGGGCAGCAGCAGGCCCTTCTCGTTGAGCTCACGGAACTGCTGTGTCTGAGGACCGAAACTGGCCCAGATGGATATCATGAAGTGGGCGTGCTTCTGGTGTACGTTTTGAATCAGCTGTCTGCCGTTCTGGAAGTCCTCGGAAAGAAAGTCCATGGCGTTCCACAGATAGTTTGAACCCCAATACTGCCAGTCCTGAATGATGCCGTCGAGAGGCACTTGGAGCTCACGGTACTTATCCACGATGCCCTCAGTCTCAGCAGCTGTCTTATAGCGCTCCTTGGACTGCCAGAAACCGTAGGTCCACAACGGGAACATGGGAACGTCGCCCGAGAGGTGGCGCATCTGTGCAATTACGCCATCGGCCGAACCGCCATACATGAAATAGTAGTCGATGCCCTCGCCGGCCTCGGAGGTGAATGTCATGCCGCTGGCGTTATCCTCGAACAGGGTAGGCGAGTAGTTCTCCCAATAAAGTCCCCAGCCCTTGATGCTCTGAAGTACGCTCTGAAAGTCTTCAAGGTTCGACTGCTCCATGCGTTTCGTCTCGCCACGGCGGTTCATCTTGCCGTTCTGGATGGTGCCGAGACCGTAGATGGCTTCATCTTTTTCGAGCGTAAAGGTCTGGCTCACCTTTGAGACGTCGCAACGTTTCTCGCGCAACAGCACCTTGCCTTTGGCGGTTGAGAATGTAATACATTTTGTGGTAGGGTCGAGTCTTACACTGAGCTCGCTACTTGATATGGTGTTGTCCTTACGTGTCACAGCCACCTCCTGTGGCTTGGCGGTGATGACCAGCGTTTTCGTTGGCTGGCCTTTAACGATGTGGACGATACTCGGCGTGAAGAATTCTATCTTGACGTCGTCTTGTGCAAATCCGACCAGCGCAGTCAGACATGCGGCTATAGCTAAGAAGCTTCTTTTCATAGAACGTTGATGTTGATAGTTTTATTAAGTTTTGATTTTTTGTCTGATACTTTCAGGGTGAGCACGCCCGCTTCCCTGGCACTGCGCACAATGATCACCAACTGGCCGTTGAAGAGTTTCATGGTGGGCTGTTTGAAAGATTCGAGGCTTGTGGCGTCACCATTGCAGACGGCTTCGAAAGTGCCTGCACCCGTTACTTCGAACATGAGCTGATTGGAAGCATCGGGGATGAGTGTACCTTTTGCATCGGTCAGCGACACGGTGATGAAAGCGAGGTCGTCGCCATCGGCATTCAGCGTTTGCCCGTTCTGCGTCCAGGTGTCAAGCCGTAAATCAGCAGGCTTACCAGCGGTCTTCATACTCTTCTCGCCAGCCGCTCTTCCTTCTGCATCATAGACCACGACCTTTACTTCGCCAGGCTCGTATTTTACGTCGTTCCAGCGCAGGCGATATCGGTCAAGACGCTCTTTAGGGTTCTTAGATATCTTGCCCTGACTTTTGCCGTTAATGAAGAGTTCTGCCGTGGGATAGTCGGTGTAGCAATACACAGGTGTCACCTTACCTCGGCGCTCCTTGCCCCATGTCCAGTGAGGCAGCAGATGGATTGTGTGCTTGTTGTTATTCCAATGCGAACGGTAGAGCCAGTAACGGTCTTTAGGTAGTCCTGCGAGGTCGCAGATGCCGAAATAACTGGAGCGCGCCGGCCAATACTCATCGTAGGGCGATGGTTCGCCAAGATAGTCGTAGCCTGTCCATACGAACTCACCGATCACCCATGGTTTCTCGTCCTGCCACACCCAGTCGTCGTCGGGCAGATTGCTCCATGAGCAGTACTCCACATCGTAGCTTGAACACTGGCCGTCGGCATTCTCAATGGCCTTGGGATCGTATCCTGGCGCCCAAGAGGCATAGCGCGAATTGTCGTCGGGCACCACGGGGAACTTATATACGCCGCGCGATGACACCGTTGAGGCTGTCTCAGAACCAAGCAGGAATCCCTGAGGCAGCTGTCCGATGCTTTTCTGATATTTGTGCACGCGATAGTTGAATCCCGGCACATCCATCACCTTGGCAACACCACTTTCAATAGATGCTTCGGCGTGGTCAAGACCTTGCGTCACAGGTCGGGTGGGGTCGAGTTCATGACAGAGTTTCTGCAGGCTTTCTGCAATCTCCTTACCCGCTTTGCTGCCCTGTTCAGGAATCTCGTTGCCTATCGACCACATCACGATGCTGGGGTGGTTGCGGTTGGCAAGAATCAGGTTCTCGATGTCCTTGTTGCTCCACTCCTTGAAGAAACGGGCATAGCCGTTCTTGCACTTAGGATAGACCCACATGTCGAAACTCTCGGCCATTACCATCATGCCTAGCGAGTCGCAGACGTCCATCTGCATCTGTGAGGGCATGTTGTGCGATGTGCGGATGGCGTCGCATCCCATCGCCTTCATCGTCTTGATCTGGCGAATGAGGGCTGCTTTATTAACCGCAGCGCCTAAAGGACCGAGGTCGTGATGCAGACAAACACCCTTGATTTTTCTGGTCACGCCGTTCAGCTGGAAACCGCCTTCCTTCGATACCTGAATGGTGCGGATGCCGAACTTCTGTGTGGTGGTGTCCAGTAGCTGTCCGCACTGCATGTAGTTGATGCGGGCGGTATATAGGTAAGGTGTCTCTGGCGTCCATAATTGAGGGTTCTTAATGCTGAAGGTCATATCTGCCGTACCCTCGCAGTTCACGTTGTCGTTACTCTCAAGTGCTACTAGCTGTCCCTCAGCATCCAATATCTCTACTACAAAACTCAGTCCGCCGTCTAGCGCATTGCCTGTGCCTACGGTTACTGCCAGCTCTGCCTCATTTGCTGCCAACTTTGTGGTGCGGATAAAGGTTTTCCAGGGGTCAATCCAACTGCTCCCTGTCAGTATCAGTTTTACAGGACGGTAGATGCCTGCGCCGGGATACCAGCGACTGCTTTCTTCGACGTTCTGTAAATCTACCTCAAGTTGGTTGTCGCCTGCTTGCATAAATGGTGTTATATCAACGCGGAAAGTATTATAGCCGTATGCCCAATGGCCAGCCAGAATGCCGTTAAACCATACTGTTGGCTCAGACATTGCACCGTCGAACACCAGTTCTGCATGCTTGCAGTTCTCAGGAATAGTGATGGTGCGCTGATAGTAGCCTTTCCCAATCCAAGGCAGGGCACCCGATCTGCCACTTTTTTCAGTAGCTTCAGTTTCGCCATTCTGCTCGATAGCAACTACTTGCAGGTCCCACTTCTTGTCGAAAGGTCCTGCAATGGCCCAATCGTGCGGTACGTTAATGGTTTGCCATGTCTGTTTATCGTGTGAAAAACGCCATCCGTCGCTTAATGTCGTCTCATGTCGCTGCTGGGCGGAAACTGTAGTTGCAGCAGCCGTCATAAGCAACGCCAATAGTAGTTCCTTCATAACAAATTGTAATTAGTTTTTAATATTTTGCTGCAAATTTACGAAAAAATAGTGAAATAGTTGGCTGTTTGACATATTTAATGTATTTTTGCACCTAAATTTTCGGAAACAAATACTTATTTTATATATGAAGCATCAGTTAAGAAGTGCGGTATGCACAGAAGGCAGAAGAATGGCAGGAGCCCGCGCTCTCTGGGTGGCTACGGGCATGAAGCATGAGCAGTTTGGCAAACCTATCATTGCCATCGTGAACTCGTTTACCCAGTTCGTGCCCGGTCATACACATCTTCACGAGATCGGTCAGATTGTACGCGAGGAAATCGAAAAGATGGGCTGCTATGCTGCCGAATTCAATACGATTGCTATCGACGATGGTATTGCTATGGGGCATGATGGTATGTTATACTCGTTACCCAGCCGTGATATTATAGCCGACTCTGTCGAATATATGGTCAATGCTCACAAGGCCGACGCCATGATCTGCATTTCTAACTGCGACAAAGTGACACCTGGTATGCTGATGGCTTCTATGCGTTTGAACATCCCTACAGTCTTCTGTAGTGGCGGCCCCATGGAGGCAGGTAAGTGGCGCGGCGAGAATGCCGACCTGATTACGGCCATGGTTAAAGGTGCCGATCCTAGTGTGACCGACGAGGAGATTAAAGAGATTGAACAGTGTGCATGTCCTGGCTGTGGTAGTTGCTCGGGTATGTTTACAGCCAACTCGATGAACTCGCTTACTGAGGCTATAGGTTTGTCGCTGCCTGGTAATGGTACCATCTTAGCTACCCATACTAACCGTATCGAACTGTTTAAGGCTGCTGCCCGTCAGGTCGTTAAAAATGCCTTTGCTTACTACGAGGATGGCGACGAGAGCGTATTGCCGCGAAACATTGCTACCCGCAAGGCCTTTATGAATGCGATGGCACTGGATATTGCTATGGGTGGAAGTACCAACACAGTACTGCACTTGCTGGCTGTAGCTCAAGAGGCAGGTGCAGACTTTACCATGAAGGATATTGATGCCTTGAGTCGTAAGGTGCCCTGTCTGTGTAAACTGGCTCCTAACACTCAGAAATACAGTGTTCAGGAGTGCGGTCGTGCTGGTGGCATTCTTGGTATTCTGAACGAACTGAATAAGGGTGGCTTGATTGATGGCAGTGCTCCTCGTGTTGACGGACTGACACTCAACGAGGCCATGCAGAAATATAGTATAGTAGATGGTGCTGTAGATGCCGAAGCTAATCGCATCTATCAAACGGCACCAGGTAACCGCTTCTCAACCAAAATGGGATCGCAGAGCGAGGAGTGGGGAACACTTGATACCAATCGTGAAAATGGTTGTATTCGCGACCTTGAACATGCGTACACCAAGGATGGCGGATTGGCTGTGCTGTTTGGTAACATTGCGCAGGACGGTTGTGTGGTTAAGACGGCAGGTGTCGATGAGGCTTTATGGCATTTTGAGGGGCCTGCTGTTGTATTCGATTCACAGGAAGATGCATGCGAGGGCATTCTGGGTGGTAAGGTAAAAAGTGGCGACTGCGTGGTGATTACCCACGAAGGTCCTAAGGGCGGTCCTGGTATGCAGGAGATGCTCTATCCTACCAGCTATATCAAGAGTATGCACCTGGGTAAGGAATGTGCGCTGATTACCGACGGACGTTTTTCGGGTGGTACCTCAGGTTTGAGTATCGGTCATATCTCGCCCGAGGCTGCCAATGGCGGTAATATCGGCAAGGTGAAGGATGGCGACATCATTGTGATTGATATCCCTTCGCGCTCTATCAGTGTGAAACTGTCAGATGAAGAACTTTCTGCTCGTCCACAGCAGCCGCTGAAACGCAATCGCATCGTTTCGAAAGCACTTCGTGCTTATGCTCAAAGTGTTAGCAGCGCAGATAAGGGCGGTGTTAGAATAATAGATTAAAGAATATGGATAAACAAAAGATAACAGGCTCAGAGGCACTCATGCTGGCACTCAAGGCTGAAGGGGTGAAGACCATCTTCGGTTATCCCGGAGGCTCTATCATGCCAGTCTACGATGCCCTCTACGATTACACGCGAGGCAATAAAAAGGCTTTTGACCATATCCTCGTACGTCATGAACAGGCTGCTACTCATGCAGCAGAGGGCTTTGCCCGCGTTTCTGGCGAGGTGGGTGTGGCCTTGGTGACAAGTGGTCCGGGTGCAACTAACACTTTGACGGGTGTGGCTGATGCTATGCTTGACTCTACACCTATCGTCGTCATCGCAGGTCAGGTGCCCATTGGCGCTCTTGGAACAGATGCTTTTCAGGAGGTCGACCTCGTAGGTGTAGCCCAGCCTATTTCGAAATGGAGTTATCAGATTCGTCATGCCGAGGATATCGCATGGGCTGTAAGCCGTGCTTTCTATATTGCACGCAGTGGACGTCCAGGTCCTGTAGTGCTCGACTTCCCAAAGAATGCACAGACAGAGATGGTGGAGTTTGAACCTGAACACGTGAATTTCATCCGTTCATACGTGGCTTATCCTAAGCTTGATATGAAGGCTGTGCGTGAGGCTGCCGATCTTATCAATAAAGCCAAGAAACCATTGGCACTTGTTGGACAGGGGGTTGAGCTTGGAAATGCTCAGAATGAATTGATCCATTTCCTTGAAAAAGCTGATATCCCTGCAGGTCGTACCATGTTGGGTTTGTCGGCTCTGCCAAGTACTCATCCGCTGAATGTCGGTATGCTGGGTATGCATGGTAACTATGCGCCAAACTTAAAAGAACAGGAGTGTGATGTGCTTATCGCCATTGGTATGCGTTTCAGCGATCGTGTAACTGGTAATCTCAAGACCTATGCTAAGCAGGCAAAGATTATTCATCTTGATATTGACCATAGCGAGATTGATAAGTGTGTGAAGACCGATGTGGCAATAATCGCAGATTGTAAGGAATCACTTCCTGCACTTACGGAACTTATAGACCAAAACGATCATACAGGTTGGCGCGAGTCATTCATTCCCCTTCAGAAGAAAGAATATGAAAAGGTTATTGAGCCAGCCATCCATCCAAAAGAAGGACCTCTGCTGATGGGTGAGGTTGTCAACGCTGTAGCTGAGGCAACTCAGGGCGATGCTGTATTGGTTACTGATGTTGGTCAGAACCAGCTGTTCGCTACCCGATATTTTAAATATCCCAAGAAACGTAGCATCTGTACCAGCGGTGGTCTGGGAACGATGGGCTATGGTATGCCAGCAGCCATCGGCGCTACCTTCGGCGCACCTGGTCGAACGGTGGTTAGTTTCTCGGGTGACGGAGGCTTCCAAATGTGTATTGAGGAGTTAGGTACCATTATGGAGCAGCAGTGCCCTGTCAAGATGGTGATGATGAACAACCATTATCTGGGCAATGTGCGCCAGTGGCAGGATATGTTTTGGAAGCGCCGTAAGTCGTTTACCAAAATGCTTAACCCTAACTACGAACTAATCGCTCGTGGCTATGGAATTCCTTATGAGGCTGTTGTTGATCGTAAAGATCTTTCAGCAGCTATTGAGAGAATGCTCAAGACTGAAGGACCATACCTCATGGAGTGTGCTATCCTTGAGGACGACGATGTGTTGCCAATGACTCCTCCAGGTATGAATGTCGACGATATGATGCTCGAAATTAATGTGTAAGATCATGGAAGAGAAAAAACTATATACCCTGTTAGTATATTCTGAGAATATTGCTGGTATTCTGAACCAGGTAACGACCGTGTTTACTCGTCGTCAGGTAAATATTGAAAGTCTGAATGTATCAGCCTCCAGTATCCCTGGTGTCCATAAATACACGATTACTGCATGGAGCGATGAAGACCAGATACAGAAAATCGTACGCCAGATAGAAAAGAAGATTGATGTGGTGAAGGCCAACTATTTCACTGATGAACAGCTTTTCATCCGTGAGTCGGGCCTCTATAAACTCTCTACGCCTATGGTGATGGAGAACCCGGAAATCTCGCGCACCATCCGTCGCTTTCAGGCCAATATCATTGAGGTAAACCCCACATACGTCATTGTTCAGATGCATGGTGTTACAGAGGATATTATCTCATTATACCGCGCCCTCGACACCTTTGGATGCGTGCTTCAGTATACCCGTTCCGGTCGTATTGCCGTTACTCGTGGTATGCAAGAGCAGGTTAGTGAGTTCTTAGAAGAAAGGGAAAGCAATGGATAAAGTCGGAAGATACGAGTTCATGGCTGAGCCGTTTCACTGCGACTTCTCGCAGCGGCTCTTTATGGGCCATCTGGGAAATCACATGCTTAATGCCGCCGATTTCCATTCTTCAGCTCGTGGTTTTGGCATGAATTATCTGATGACTATTCAGCGCTCATGGGTGCTTTCGCGTTTGGCTATAGAGATGGATGAGATGCCCTGTATGTACACAAAATTCAATATTGAGACGTGGGTTGAGAATGCTATGCGCTTCTTTACCTCGCGAAATTTCCGTGTGATTGGTGACGATGGTAAGGTGTATGGCTATGGACGTTCTATCTGGGCCATGATTGATACAGAGAGTCGCCAGCCTACCGATATCTTTACCATCGATAATGGTGCTATCAACAATTGGATCGAGAGCGAGAAAGAATGCCCTATAGATAAAGGCGGGCGCGTCAAGATGACCGATGATGCTGCTTTTGTCCGTACCATTGAGACCCAGTATAATGATGTCGATATCAATGGACATATCAACTCGGTTAAGTATATTGAGCATGTTCTCGACCTTTGGAATCTCGAATGGTACCGTGAACATCAGATCAAACGTTTCGAAATTGCTTATGTGGCTGAGGCTCATCAGGGCGATCATCTTAGTTTCTATCGTGAGCAGACTGGCGAACTTGAATATTGCGTTCGCATCTGTAAGGATGATGGCACAGAGTGTTGCCGCAGCAAAGTGATATTCAAATAGAAAAGGCCCGGTGTCATTACGATGCCGGGCCTTCCTCGGTTGACGAAGGTTAGCCAACAGAACATATCCCCCCTGATAAGAGCTACCCCCCTCTATACATGCCCTCCCCTCTATAAGAGGGAGGGCTATAGTATGAGGGGTGCTCTATGGGGAGAACTTTTTTTCCCGCTAACGCGCCATAACCCGCCAATTGTTTTCGGGATAGTCGTACCTTTGCCATCGCAATAAGGCTAGCGAGCCTGAAAGGAATGCCTCCCATGGTTGACGGAGACAGTCTCCACGAGTCACGCAGATAGGATCCACGGGTGACGGAGATAATCTCCATAGGGGTATAGGTGACGTCTCCATGGGGCGTGGAGACTATCTGAACGATCTACAGACGATATCCCGACGACTCATAGATGACATTCCTTTGGTTAGAGCAGGGTATAAAAAATCCCCGCTCGTATCATTAAGCGGGGAAATCGTGATGGTGATCCCGTTGGGACTCGAACCCAAGACCTACTGCTTAGAAGGCAGTTGCTCTATCCAGCTGAGCTACGGAACCGACCTTAAAAAGGTGATTTCTGCTGAAATCGGCTGCAAAGGTACATATATTTTTGCAAACTTCCAAATTTTCGGGCTTTTATTGCATTTTTTCAGACTGTAAATCTTATATATGAGCGATCATCGAAAGAATTGTTGCCTTCAATGAATGCCTTTGTAGCCTTAAACTCTCCAATATTCAGCGGGTCATTTTTTCTTTGTTTGTCAAGCATCGACTCAGTCTCCTCTAAGGTCTTGCCAAGCTTTGGATAACCATCACTGGCTAGCACAATCTCCCATGGTTGGAAATCGAGCAGGATGATGGACACCTTTGTTTCTGGGATAGGGAACCCATCGATAACGGCATATGTTTTGTTCTGATTCTTCATCACCTCGAGCATGGTGGGTATAATCACTTCGCGGGCAGGGTCGAGGGACTTTCTCAACTCATCCTGTGTCATGCCCTGCATCAGCAGTTCCCTAACCTTCCTGGCTCTTATCTCGGCTAGATTCTGCTCGTAAGGCTTGGGATTGTCGTGATATATTCCGTTTATAAGACAGTGGCAATCGCCAACCAGCCAGATTTCTCTTCTCATACGGCTGAAGATGATGGCCGAAGCACAGAGTCGCTCTTCGGGATGTTGCTGCATGCGCTCAACGGGGAAACGGAGCCGGTAATGGCGGCGCAACGCACGGGTAACACCTACACAGAACTGATGGCTGCTGGTGTTGGCTGGCATTTTGCGGATATAACGACTGATGAGCAGCATGGCATAACGGCCATTGCTCATAAGGGGGCAATGGCGACGCTTGGTTTTTGAGGTGCTGCCGTCGATAACGGCGATAAAATCAGAAGTTACGACGATTCCGTCCTCGCTTTTCTTGTTGGGGCTTTTCGCTATGATGCTTTGCTCGAGAATTTTCATTTTTAAAATTTGGGTTATAAGATTTAGGCTTGCCGTAAGCTGATGGCTTACTGCTGCCATACCCTGATGGTTTGCCGCTGCCAGGGGCCTTGGGGCCTCCGCCTGCAGGGCGATAACCGCTTTGTGGGGGCATGCCGCTATACAGTTTGGCAATCAAGTCGGGGCGGCCGATGCGGCGCAACGACTGCTCGATGCCACGGCGCTCTTCGGGTTTGTACCAGAAGAAGAACTGGCGTTGGGCCAACTTCTCCTTTGGCGTTTTGGCGCTGAACACTGGCTGCAGCGTATAAGGATCGTAGCCTGTGTACCACGTTTCGGTGGCGTTGGTGAGTGGCGTGGGAGTAAAATCCTGTACCTGCTCGAGATGGAAATCGAGGTTCTTGGTAATCACTGCCAGTTCGGCCATATCCTCTTCCTGACAGCCTGGGTGGCTGGAAATGAAGTAGGGAATGATTTGCTGGCGAAGACCCTCCTCGCGATTAATCTTATCGAAGATTCGCTTGAACTCGTAGAACTGTTGGAACGAGGGCTTGCGCATGAGGTAGAGTACACGATCGCTGGTGTGCTCGGGAGCTACCTTGAGTCGACCCGAAACATGACGGGTAATCAGCTCGCGGGTGTACTCCATAGCAGCCTTATTGCTGGCCTCGTCCTTGCTACGATGTAATAGTAAATCATAACGAACACCGCTACCGATATAGCTGTGTTTGATGCCTGGAAGGGCATCGACAGAGCGGTAGATATCAATCAGCTTAGAGTGATCGGTATTGAGGTTAGGACATATCTGTGGATGGATACATGATGGGCGACGGCACTTTTCGCAGGCGTTCTTATTGCGTCCACTCATGCCGTACATGTTGGCCGACGGGCCACCTAGGTCGCTGAGGTTACCCTTAAAGTCGGGCATCTCGATGACTTGTTTTACCTCGCGCAGGATACTCTCTTTCGATCGGCAGGTGATGAATTTGCCCTGGTGGGCCGAAATAGTACAGAATGCACAGCCGCCAAAACAACCGCGATGGATGTTTACCGAGAACTTAATCATCTCGTAAGCGGGAATGCGCTTGCCCTTATATTTGGGGTGTGGCTGGCGCGTGTAAGGCAGATCGAACGAGGCATCGAGCTCTTCGGTAGTCATTGGCGGGAAGGGAGGATTGATAACCACGTAACGCCCGTCGACACCCTGCAGCAAGCGCTGGGCGTGCATCATGTTCGACTGCTCTTCGACGTTCTTGAAGTTCTCGGCCTGGGCCTTCTTGTTTTTCAGGCATTCCTCGTGTGAGTGCAGCACGATGTCGCGGTCGGTAATGCCACCGATGATATCCTCCTTACGCGAGAGATATACGGTTTGCGGTAGGTCGCGAATGTCGCGTATCTGTTCGCCGGCAGCGAGTCGGCGGGCCAGTTCGATCGTAACTTTTTCGCCCATGCCGTAGGTTATCATATCGGCCGGCGAGTAGCACAGCAGGCACTTCTTGAGGCTGTCGCTCCAGTAGTCGTAATGACTCACGCGGCGCAGCGAGGCTTCGATACCACCCAGTACTACGGGTACATCGGGATAAAGCTCCTTCAGGATTTTGGCATATACGATGGTGGGGTACTCAGGGCGCATGTCATGGCGGCCATCGGGGCTGTAAGCATCCTCTGAGCGCAAACGGCGAGCGGCGGTGTACTTGTTTACCATCGAGTCCATGCAGCCTGGGGCCACACCGAAAAACAGGCGTGGGCGGCCTAACTTCTTAAAATCGCGATAATCGCCATGCCAGTCGGGCTGTGGCACGATGGCCACACGGAAACCCGCGGCCTCGAGTGTGCGACCAATCACGGCGGCACCAAACGAAGGGTGATCTACATAAGCATCAGCCGAGAACAGGATTACGTCAACGTAATCCCATCCTCTTAGTTCCAACTCCTTCTTGGTAGTTGGCAGAAAGTCTGTCAGTCTATACTCCAATTTTCTTTTTTAGCTTTTTATTTTTACCATTTAACCCATTAATTAAACGGCAGTCCCTGGAAAATCTTAACGGTCATCCCCAGATTGTGGTTGGCCTGGGTTTTCCAGTTAATGTAGAGCATTACCAACTGCTGTAGGCCGAAAGCCTTCATGTTAGCGTGGTAAATAACGTCAAGACACAAGTCAAGCAAATCTTTATCCTTGCCTGCGTCGCCTGAAAGCAGTGAACGGATGTTCAACTTCAGTTTGTCGAGAACCTGCTCGTCTACATAGCCGTTACTGTCGATAAGGTCACGGAAAAGTTGATACTTTTCGATTGTCTGTAGGTGCTGGTCAGTAATGTCCATGCTCCTTGTCCCTGATGAATTGGTTTGAATCTTCATAATTGCATAATATTTTAATTGGTTTGTAATAAGAATCTCAGTATGCCCCTCATGAGTGAGCAGCGTTTCTGCTCGTCTTTGATGCATTCGAAGGGGAATCCCATCGTCATGGCTTTGTAGTCCTTGCCGTCGTAGGCCACGCAGGCGCTGTAACCGTCGGCATAGACCATGGCGGGGTAGGCGGGTGCCACTGGCTGCAGCACTTCGGGGTGAGTGGCGGCATAGTGGGTCTCGTTCAACTGACGGTAGAACTCGAAGGTCTTGCCCAGACCCTCTATAGTGTCACGCCGCAGGCTGTCGGTGTTCACACCCTCGTAGCTAATTTTTAGTATATCTTCCAAATAGCGTCTCTCAGCGGGCATGTTCATGTCTGAGCCGATGTACGAACCGCTCACTAACAATGCGCCTCCTCGTGAGGTGAATAATTTCAGGTGCTGTCGCATCATAGGCGAGAATGCCTGGTATTGACGGAGTGCCCATCCGTCATTTTTCTCCAATCCCAATATCAGGTCCATCATCTGATATTGTGTGGGGTGGATGTCATTTGTTTCCAAAGCCTCGCTCGAACAACTTGCGATGTTATAACGTTTTGCTGTTGCGATGGCTTCTGCGTGTGTACGCACATAATTGAAGTCGTTTCCCGCAATGAACTGGCCCATCAGCGAGTCGTTGGTAAATCCCAATCCACTGCGTGTTTCCTTGCCCATCTGTGTCTTGTCGAAACTAATTTGATAGCCCAACCATCCTGCCGTACGTCCATATGTGACACCTGCATCCATTTCCAGGTCGAAGCCTTGTTCTGCACTATTGTTTCTCACAGCGGGCGAGGCCAAACGATGGAATCCGTTTACGATGAGTATCGTTTTCTGAGCGCCAGGGCTTTCATAGGCCGATACCACCTCTGTGGGGAAACTTTCGCCGCCGTCGTTCACGGCAGTCACCTTGAATGAGTATAGTAACTCTGGCTCAATGTCTATTGTCAGACTAGTGTTCTTTCCTTTTACATATGTGCCATTGTCGAATCCGTTTTTGCCGATGGCTGTATAGACGATGTAGCCTGTAGGTTCTGCTGTAGATTCGTCGGCATCTTTAGTGCTCTTCCAACTTACCTTTACCTGTCCTGTTCCCGTCAACTCGGCCCTGATGTGTGTCGGAGCCAATGGTGACACTACATATCTCGTATGGTGCATGCGACTTACATAGCGCAATATGGCCTTATAGATACTTCTCGCCATATCGAAGCGGAAGTTTGGGTCCTGTCCGTAACGCATATCCCAAAAGTTCTGGTGTGACATGGTTTCCAATATGGCGCTGGGTATGCCTGGACAGCGGCTCTCTGAGTAGTTGCGGTCGTAGAGTTCACGTGTCGGCCAACTGCCATAGTGCTTTGCCATATCGTTTGATACTGATACCAGCAGTTCGTCTGCCAAGTCGCGCGATACCAGTCTGGAGAGTCCTGAATACAGGATGCTGTCGTTCAGGTAGGTGGTGCATATAGATAGTGTACCTGTATGCGTTTGTCCATCACGCGTATAACCTGCATCGCTGTGAATGGCCAACGATAATTCTAAAGGCACCCCCCTTCCTGTAGTATCTGGCATATATACAGAGCCGCCGCCCAGCAAGTTGGCCATGTAGCTGCGTGCATTGATGTCATCACCATAATCGTCTTCACCGTTCTTTGTGGAATAGACGGAGTAGGGCATACCTGCCCATTGCGCATAGTAGCGAGAGCCTTCCAATGCTCGAGGCAGTCCGCTGGTGGTGTAACCTCTGCGTATGTTACCCATTCCTCCGCCGAAACGCACAGCGTCGGCAGTTACAACACCATGGTGATGACGGCTTTGGTTCGACAGTATTACACAGTTGCGTGCACTACTGCCCGCATCGAAATCGAATGTTCCCAAATACACCCAAGTGCGTCCGCCCATCTGCTGATTTACTCTAAATTCTGTAGATACGCCTTGGTGCCACACAGTGTAGTGTGCATCGTCTATGCTATTCTCTACCGTCTGATAGCTTACATATACAGCATAGCGTCCTGCCTCGGTGATGGCAGGTCGCCAGATAATGGTACTTTCGCTTTCTGGATTGTTGGTAACCTCGGTTTGTCTTGATGTGCCTTGCTCGAAGGGGTTTTCGTGATCAACATATACTCCAGGGTGGAAGGCAAAGCCCGCAGAGTCGGCATGATGCCAGCGGTGCTGCCCGCGTGTCTCCTGATAGCCACTCTCAGGCGTGTCGTTGTCAACGATGAACTCGTTTCGCTGCCAGTCGCGCTCCCTTGGCGTGAACACCACCGCCCCGGCCTTCTCCAACATCGGTATGAGGTAGGGCACCACGATGGTCTGGGTGAACAGGTCCTCGCGGGTTCCGAAGAGTGCGGGACGCTGCCATTTCCATACGCTGTCTCTCGTATGGAAATAGCTTCCATGGCTGGCCCAGACGCATAGATGGCGATTGTTCAGTCCATTGCTGATGGTATATGGGAGTGATACGTTGCTCACCCAAGGCCTTCCTTTATAATCGATGTCGCCCCAGGTGCGTGTTTTATCCTCGGTCAGTCTTAACCTGTTGGGAACCAGCTGCTCCAGCGTCCATCCGCCCGTCTTGATACTCATCTGGTAGCCGATAATGCTGTCGGGCAGCAGTGCCCTTACAGCGTCGTATATCTCGCTCACTGTCTCCGGAGTAAACACCTGCTCACCAAAATGTGTGTCAGCGCCGATGTCTATCGTGCGTAGCGAGTCGTTGATGCTGAGTGTCGTCAACTTGCTGCGGTTGCGGAGTTTCTGTGAACTCACGTTGTAGCTGATGAAGTAGCGGTTCAGTTTATCTTTCAGTTCTTTCTGCGGATCTATAGGTTTCACCACTCTTCTTCTGGCAGCCAACACTGTGTGGGCAGTAAGCAGCAACATCAGGGTCAGAACTATGGTGAGCGTTTTTTTCATGGTTATAGTTTTCCAATCGTAAAGTTTTCGGGCTTCTTGCCTTTGAAGTCCTTGAAATAAAGTTTAATGTCACGCATATCAGTGTCTAAATCACCCATAGGGATGATAGTCTTCGTACATTTGATAAGTTTTTTCTCGTAGTCTATGCCATAGAGCAAGATAGGAAGTTGGGCCTTCATACCGATGAAGTAAAAGCCTTTTTTCCACTCTTCCCGTCGGGCTCGTGTGCCTTCGGGCGTGATGCATAAACGGAATGTGTTGGCTTCCTTCGCTGCCTCTGCCATCGCATCGGTCATGCTGGTATGTTTCTGTCGGTGAACGGGTATGCCTCCCAACCACTTGAAGACAGGCCCCAAAGGCCAGAAGAACCACTCCTTCTTCATCAGAAAATTGATTTTCATGCCTATGGCACCACTATACAACTGTCCGAGCACGAAGTCCCAGTTGCTAGTGTGGGGAGCCAGACAAATAATAAACTTATCGGGGTGGTCCTGAGTTATCTCTGCAGTCCACCCCCAGCGCTTATATAGTAACCAGTTACAGAATTGTTTCCACATGTGCCGTTATGAGTTGATGATGTCAATAATTTCATTGGCCTGCTCGGTAAACTTATCGATCAGGTCGTTATAATAGTCCTTCGCTTTCATGCCGGGCTCGGGGTGTGAAATGCGTCTGCAGTAATGATCCTGGAGTTTTATGATGGTATCAAACTGGTTCTCCACGTTTTTCCTTTTCTTCTCGTCCGAATCGTACAATGAAACGGCCATACACTCTGCAAATAGATTCATGCATACCATGTTGATGTTCTTCTTCAAATGTCTTTTGTTTGCCATAAAATAATCCTCCTTTTTGGTCTATTTTGTTATATTCAGTAAGCAAAGATAGGAATATTTTCTGAGATAGCAATGCTTTCCGTCCCAAAAAATATTAAAAAGTGTATTTTACCTATCTTTTCTTTCGTATTTCTTACAAAAAAACACTAATTTTGCGGCTCAGAAACGATATTATTCATTTTATAAAGTAGTAATAAGATTATGGAAAAAAGTGCATTGCAGCTCGCCAGAGCCGCTTATCAGCCAAAGCTCCCCAAGGCGCTTCAGGGTGCTGTTAAGGTTAAGGAAGGTCAGCCCACTCAGAGTGTAGGTGATCAGGAGGAAATTAAGAAGCTTTTCCCCAACACTTATGGCATGCCTATCGTAGAGTTTGAGCCCGCTACCGAGGCCAACAATACAAAAATGAACGTAGGTATTATTCTCAGTGGTGGTCAGGCTCCTGGTGGTCACAACGTTATCACAGGTCTGTTTGACCAGATCAAGAAGCTCAACCCCGAGAACCGTCTGTTCGGTTTTATCCTGGGTCCTGGCGGTCTGGTAGATCACAACTATATGGAGCTCACAGCCGACATTATCGACGAGTATCGTAACACTGGTGGTTTTGATATGATTGGTTCTGGTCGTACAAAGCTTGAGAAGGTTGACCAGTTCGAGAAGGGTCTCGAGATTATCCGCGAACTGAACATCAAGGCTATCGTTATTATCGGTGGTGACGACTCTAACACCAACGCTTGTGTACTGGCTGAGTACTATGCTGCCAAGAACTACGGCGTACAGGTAATCGGTTGTCCTAAGACTATCGACGGTGACCTGAAGAACGATCAGATTGAGACTAGCTTCGGTTTCGACACAGCTTGTAAAACATACTC
>JAEEGK010003759.1_pt1 | contig 37595 bp, 18 predicted proteins | sample 8958771 | NCBI WGS metagenome assembly JAEEGK01 (sample SAMN16246547, study PRJNA631951) | gut metagenome | biome: gut microbiome; feature: rumen; material: SC-attached | host: Bos | place: Iran: Karaj | collected 2018-10
AATGAAGGTAATAATTTATTAAATAGAGAATTTAAGTTTTTAAAAGAAAAAGTTAGACCAGAACATTTTCCTGATTTAATGATTACTATTTTTTCTTATAGAATTAAACAATTTAAATTAGAAGAATATAGAGAGAAAATGCTTGAACTTATAATTAATAATAGAGATTTAATTAAAATTTCTCAAAAATTATTATTTATATTTTTACAAAGATATGAATTGATTCCTTTAAATGAAAATAATGAAAATAGTAGAGAAGATTGCATTAATGCATTTCTTTCAATATCAAAAGAAAATAATAATATCTTAAATTTATTAAATAATTCAAATGATGAAATATTAGATGAAATATTATTATATGTATTTGAAATTAAAATAAATTCATATTTTGAATCAAAGAACAATTCAATTAATAATCAATTATCTGAATTATCTTTAGAATATTTTAAATTATCTGTTCAATTTATTGAAGAGCATAATTTACAAATTAATAATAATAATAAATTAGGTTTTCTTTATAGTATCGCATATATTAAATGTTATGGTTTAATATTATCAGAAGCAATTTACAATGAACAAAAAAATCAACAAGTAAATATTGCTCCTATAAATGAATTTTTAGGTAATAAAAAAAATAATTTTAGAAATGTTTTAAAAATTTATCTTTTAAAATGCATAAATATTTTATATTTATCAAGTTATGATAAACTTCAAGGTTTAAATTTTGCAGTTCGTCAAATTGATTGGATTAATGAATTTAATTTAGATGATAGTAAAAGGTCAAAATTAGATTATTTATTTTTAAATATAGAAAATAGAGAAAATTATGAAAAAATGATTAAACAATTTTCTGATGATAATAATATTCAATTTAGAGAAACAGAGCATATGAAACAATTAATTAATTTAGTAGGTTTTGATATATTTTATGATATATCAATAAATGAAATAATATCAAATACAAGTGATGAAAATTATCAAACACAAAGTTTAACTTATCAAAAATATTCTACTTATTTTCAATCAATTTTTCAAAATGGAATTAATAATTTAACACAAATATCAAAAAATTTATTAGATTTATATTTCAGTTTAGAAATATTTAATGAAAAAATGGGATTTTTAAAAGGTAAACCAATAAATGAATATGAAATATTATTATATTCACATAAAATATCATTTATATGTTCTCAAGGATCAAATAATTCATTTTATAAAAAATTATTATCAAATAATATAATACAAACAATAAATCAAAGTTTTATTCCAGGAGGAGAACCAAATGATGATATAAGAATAACAACATTTAAATTCTTAGAAGAATATTTAAATGAAAGAAATGATTCAAGTTATGCTGCTTATGTATGTTCATGTGGTTTTTGGTATTCAATTTTTCCTTGTGGGTTACCAACAAAAGAAGAAAATTGTCCAAATTGTAATCAAATTATTGGAGGAACTAATCATAGATTACATAATAGAGTTGGACATATTAGAATTTATTTAAACGAAGCTCAAAGAAGAGAAGTCTCTCGTAGAAGTTATTATCATCCTTTTCAATCTAAATTACTTCCTGAATATAAAAATGAAGTTAATAATTTAAAAAATGAAGCTACAAAAGGAATTAAAAGAGTTAATTTAACTTTTTTCCAAAGTAAAGAAAAAAATGTTAGAGAATTAAGTTATATTAGTTATAGACTTTTAAATTTTGTTTTCTATTCTTGTGTTTTTTATGCTAAAATGTTAGGTTTTGTTAATCAAGAAAATGAAAAAATGTTTTTATTAAAAGATATAGAAAAAGATTTAATATGGATGATTACTGAAAATTGGAATGAATTAAAAAATGAATTAATAAATAAAAATATAAGAGAAATTCAAATATTTTTTAATATAATATTCCCAAAATTATCTCAAAAATTAAAAAATGCTGAAAATTTTAATACAAATCAAAAAAGAATTGAATTTGAAAGAAGTATTAATGCATTAGTAGAAGAAACAATAAATAATTATCAAAATACATCAAATACATATAAAGAATTTAATAATAAAATAAGTCAAAATGATGAAAATTCAATGAAATCAATTTTACAACAATTAATAGACCCAAGAAAATTAGATCAAAATAATTATCCAATCATAAAATATTTAACAGTTCCAAAATATCCTTCAGAAGAAGATTTCTGGAATAAAATAGAACAAATAGACTCAAATCAAGTATCAATATTAAAACAATATAGATTAAAAACTGAAGAAATAATAAGACTTCAAAATATTTTATTAATGAATCCTTTTGAAAATTACGCTTTATTAAAATATTCAAATAAAATCACAAGAGTTGAATCAAAAAGAATATTAATAAAAAATGAATTAGCACAAATAGATGATGAAAAAATAAAGAAAAAATATGAAAATTTTGAGAGAGGATATAATTCAATATCAAAATTTGCAAAACAATTAGATTGTAAAGTATTAACACAAGAAAAAAAAATATCAAAAGAAGATCCAATAGCATATATATTAAATGATAATGGTGAACTTGGATATGGAATGTATATTGCAGCAGCATATTCACAATTTATAGAATATCAAAATTCATTTTTAAATGGAATTTTAGGAAATATTGGTTTAAGTGAATTAAGATCTTTTAAAGAACAAATAGAAAAAGAAATTTCTTGTCAAAAAGCAACAAGTTTAGAAGTTGTTTCATTTGATATTCATAGTGATACTTTTTATTCATTTTATGAATTAATTTCTTGTTATTCTTTTAGAAATTGTTATAATAATGATAATGATATTGTTTATGAGAAATATAGAGATATTGAATATGATTTTCAAAATATTAATATTGAATTAGGAAAAATTTTGCTTCCTGGTAAAAGAAAATTTTCTACTGAACAAGATTTTATTATTTATGCTTTTGAAGGTTATATTGGTAAAAATTCAAATGTTATTCAAATTTTTAATGAGAATTATCCTCAAAAAAAAATAAATACTAATGTTAAAATTGAATTAAGAAATGATTTAGCTGCTTATGCAGATTATAAAGAAATATTATTTAATTTACAAATATTAATTTTTCATTATCATAAAGCTAAATCAAATATAAATGGAGATTCATTAATTTCAGATGCAATTGATGCTTTACCACCAATAATTCAAATACCTGAAAATACAAAAGAATTTATAAAAAGAAGAGAAATTAAAATAAAAGAATTAATAGATTTATATGAATTTATAGAATATTTATCTTATAGAATAATATTTGAAAATGTTTCTGAAATGTATAAAAAGAAATTAGATGATAAACAAAAAGGAGATTTAGATAAATATTTTGAAAAAAAAAGACAAATAACAAAAAATCAATTAGCAACAACAATAAGAAAATATATATCAAGATATTTAAGTGGAACTAAAGAAATTGATTATCAAAATGATGATGAAAATATTTTTGAAATTATAAGATATAAAGAAGAATTATGGGAATATAATATATTTCATAATGTAGAAAATCAAAATATTGATATGAATGAAGAATTGATTGAAAATGATAATTTTGATAATATGATTGAAGAAATGAGTAAATCTTTTAGAATTAATGTTTGTAATTCTACTGATTTTTATGAATATTTATTAGATGGAAAGATAGAATTTGGACAAAATGTTGAACAATTAAATCCTTATGATGTTGAAAATATTGGAAATAATAATGATAATACTCAAAGAGTAAATAAAAAAAATAGAAGAAGAATGAATTATTAATAAATTTAATTATTTTTATTTTTAATTTTTCATTTTATAAATTAAAATAAATTGTTTTTTTAAATTAAATAATTAAATTAAATGAATTTTAGTGAGGGTCTAAGGAGATTATATTATATTTTAATTGTAATTTGTTTTTAATTTTATATTTTTTTTAATTAGGTTATTGGAATTTTTTCTTGCATATTAAAAGTTGATTTTAATATTGTTGGTTCTTTTTTTCTTATAATAATAACTATTATTTATTATGAATATTATACTCAATTAATAGAAAAAATAAATTTTCAAGGAAATATTATAATGATTTTAATTGATTTAATTTGGATTATTATAATGACATTTGTTTGGTCTCATTCTAAAGATAAAGAAAAAAATAATAAATTTTGGTCATCACTTAAATTTATGCATAATTTAATATATTATTTAACTTTTGGAGAAATTGCTTTTAAATGTTATATTTTAAAATATATTTTTTCACATTATAAAAAATCTTTTGGACAAACTTCTGATTTATTTAATTTAAATTATAAATATGATTCAAAAAGTAGTTTAAATTCAAATAGAATTGCAGATAATTCTACTAGAAGAGATTAAATTATACTCTTTATTTTTAATTTATATTTTAAAAATTTTAATAATTTTAAATTAAACAAATATAAAAAAATTATAAATCATAAAAAAAATATCAAAAAAAATAAAATAAAAATCAAAAACTTATAATTAATTAATAAACTAATAAATATAAAAGTGAAAAATCAAAAAAAAATTACTTACAACAATTACTACTATTTATATTATCATCATGATTATTATTATTAAGTGTAAATTTTGAATTTTTTTCTTTATTTGTATCTTGAACATTTTTATTATTTATATTTTTATCATAGAAATCATCAATTGATTTGAATAGATAAGTTTGACTTAAAATATTTTTATTTTCAAAACCTAAATATTTTAATCCAATATCAAAAAACAAATCCTCAATTCCAGTACCAATTTTTGCACTAGTTTTTTTAAAAAGAGCATTAATTTTATTAGAAAATTCAATAACAGAATCTTTATCAACATCTTCAAATTCATAATTATCATCTTTATTTCCAACAATAGCAAAAACAGCATCTTTAGGACAATTATTAGAAACTTCATTAAACCAATAATCTCTTATTTCTTCAAAAGTATCTTTTCTAGTAATATCATATACAAATATTACAATTGAAGCATCTTTATAATATAATTTTGTTAATGATCTATAAACTTCTTGTCCTGCTGTATCCCAAATTTCAAAACGAATAATTTTGTTTAATTGTATATATTTTATTTCTTTATTTACACATAATCCTGTTAATGTTGGCTCGAAATCTTGGATAAATTTATTTTTGATAAAACGATTTATTATTGAAGATTTTCCAACTGCTGTTTCTCCTATTAAAACTGTTTTTACTTTTGATATTTTTGGTTTATAAAAAATTATTGATGATTGATTTAACTTCATTTTTTTTTTTTTTATATATAAAAAAATATAGAAATTCTTGAAAATCTAATTTTATTTTTTTTTTATTTTTTTAATTATTAAACTTATTATTTTTTTTTAATAATAAATATGATGGATTATAACTCAGATGAAGAGGAACAAAAAAATGATAATCAATTTACAAATGCAAATAAAGATAATTTAAAAATGATGATAAATGCGCAATTAGATAAAATGGGATTATTTGAAAAAATAAAGAAAATTACTGAAAATTCAGGTTCACAAAGTGAAGATGAAGTAATGAGAAAAATAAAAGAAGCTGGTTTAGTAGATGAAATAATGACAAGTTTTAAAGAAGCAAAAAATAAAGAAAAATCATCAAATATTCCTTTTTCAAAAGATCAATATGATGGTTTAAAATTATTTTTAAAATTAAACAAAGCTTCAAATTTCATAGATTACGAAAATCAAAATATACTTTCTCAAAGTTCATCTCAATCACCATCATATTTTGTATTTGACATTCAATTTTTTGGTCAACGTTTCCACACAAAAAAAATACAAACAGGATCTCAATTTATAATAGATGAATCATTTTTATTAGATTTTAATCCATTAAATTCAGAATTTGAATTAAATTATAATATTCTTCGTAAAATAAATTCTCCAATTCACATAGTAATTCTTTTATATAATGCATCAGATAACACAACAAAAATAATATCATCAAAATCAATAGAATGGAGATGGGTTTTATGTTATGGAAACTATAAAATTGAAACTGAATTTAAATCACCATCATCATTAAATAATGTAAATGTAGGAACAGTACAAATGACATTATCATTAATTCCTTTAATAGATAAATCAAATTTACTATCTCAAAATTTAATAACAGATCAATTAAATGATGAGAGAAAAAGTGAAATAGATAAAACACAAGATTTTATTCAATTTACAAGTCATTGGTGGGATGATTATAAAACAATAAGACCAGGAAATGCAAATCGTATAGTTAAATTATTTCTTCCTACTGAAGATAGAGAAAATTATTCATATAAACCAGCAACTTCACTTATTGAAAGTATATCATCAGGAAGAGTAATTAATACTCCTTATGAAGCAGCTCGTTTTGTTTCTTTAATTCCTTTTGAAAGAAGAGAAAATCCAGGAGGAGAAAAAATTGAAATTTGGCATACTATGCATTCATTCCTTTCTTTAATGAAAGGTGATGTTGAAGATCATGTTGTTTTATTATGTAATTTACTTCTTGGTTTCGGTTTAAATGCTTTTGTTGTTTCTGGTGTTGCTGTTAATGGTCCTCATTTATGGGTTCTTTCTAGAAATAAAATTAATGATAAGAAATTTGATGTTACTTTCTGGGAAAGTTTAACTGGACAAAGAGTTAAAGTTGATGATCCTAAAGTATTTAGATTTTATAAGAAAATTCATTGTATTTGGAATGATAAAAATTTCTATGGTAATATACAAAAAGATGATTCTGTTTTTAATACTATTTATGATTTTGAAGATGAAACTCTTTGGAAAAGTATTCCTAAAGAAAAAATTGATAATTTACCTAAATATTCTGTTACTCCTATTTTAGATATTATTAATGTTGATAAATTTAAAATTGAAAATGATATTGAAAAAATTTTAAAAAATAAAATTGCTAAATATAGAACTTCTATTGAATTAAAAACTGTTTTTGATATGAAATTAGCTCATTTAATTTCTCCTGCTTTAGTTAATTATGAAATGGAAAGAGTTACTAATTTAACTTATGGAAATGAAGAATTTAAACAAAGTGTTAAAAATAATGTTCCTGAAGGTTTTACTTTTAAAGCTTATCCTTTTCAAATTAATGATTTAGATACTGAAAAAATGTTTGGAATGATTTTAAATAATGAAATTGGGAAAGATATTTTAAATTCTAGAGGAGATCAAGTTCAATTTGCTATTAGATGTAAGTTGTATCCTTATCCACAAAATGTTTATTCTTGTTGGATTATGTTTGCTGTTAAATATAGAGTTATTAAATAAACTTTTTTTTTTATTTTAAAATTGATTTTTTTTTATTTAATTAAAAAAATTAAAAGTTTATTTTAATTTTTGATTTTTTTAATATTTTAATGTTTCATTAATTAGTGAATAATGATATTTTTTTTTATTAGATATTTCATATTTATAAATATTTTAAATATATATAAAATATCACTTTTATAAAATTAACCATATTCTAAAAATTAATTTAAACACAAATAATTGTAAATTAAAATTTATAAAGTATATCAAATATACTAATTCAATACCCTTTAATAATTTTTTGATTTTCTAATTCTTTTTCTAGGTTTTAACTCTGGGTCATTTTTAGCATATTTTTCTTTAATTATATTACATAAATTAACAGCCCAACCATAAATCAATTTTTTATAATTATTAACAAAATCTTTATTTAAATCCCAAAATTGACTAATTTCATTATAAGGAATTAAATTTAGAGTAAATTCATCTTTATCATTATAAATCATATCTTCTCCAAAAATATCTTCACAAGAATCTAAATCTTTATTTTCAGCATCATAATTTCTATAATAATTTAAAACAGCTTCAAAAATTTTATGTAAATTAGGTTGATCTTTAAAAGTATCTCTAGTTAAATAATAAATAATACTTCCAATATATTTAGCACTTGTATCAATATCTTTTAAATTATTAAATTCTGCAAAATTTTCTCCCATATGATATAAAATTTGTTTAACTACAACACCATTAATTAATAATAATGATAAAATCATTGAAGCTTCATCATCATTAACCATTCTAATTCCTCCATAAAAATGAAAATCTAAACGATATATTTGATAAGTTGTAAAAAATTCTCTTGGAAAATATGCTCTTTCTTTTATATATTTATATATTATATGTTGAATTGATTTTGGTATTTCTGTTAATTTTTGAGTTTTATTTATTAAATTTTCGATAAATTTTTGTATTATTGCTCTTATTTTTTGAGTTTCTTTTTTTATTTTATTTTTCGAATTTGTATTTTTATAAGATAAATTTAAATCTTTAAAAACTTTAAATTCATTCCAAAATGGTTGTTCCATACTAATAATCCAATCTTTTAAAATAAATAAATCATTACCTATTTTTTTTTCTATTTCCTTAATTTTTTTATCTCTTTCTTTTCCATGTCTAGAATATTTTATAGCACTTCTTAAAAAAACATATAAATTAAAAAAATTCCATGCTAATCTCCACCAATCTCTTCCTTTTTTCTTTTTAATCTGACTTTTTCTACTTCTTTTTGTACTATGTGGTCTTGTTTTTCTAAAAGTTGACTTAGTTTCATTTAGTTTTTTTGGTAATTTTAGAATTGGTAAATCATCTTTTTCTTTATTAATAATAGGAAATTTTGGATTTGGTGGATTTAATTCAATTTTTTCTTCAGGAGGTGGATTAAAATATTCAATTTTTTTTTTTTCTTCTTTTTTTGGAATATGAGATAATAAAAAAAATAAATCTTTAATACTTAGACAACAATTATTACATGAATTACAAGAATTACAAGAATTACATGAATTATAATAATTATTATTATTATTTATAGGAAGTGCTTTTCCAATTTGAATTTTTGGTAAAATTAAAGAATTTGATATTGGTTGAATTGGATAATATGTTGTATCTGTTATTTGATAATTATATAATGGAATTGGAGAATATGAATTATTTTGATTTGTGTTCATTATTGAATTAATTGGATAATATTGTTGATTATAACCATTTATTTGAGAATCTATTAATGAATTTAATGTCATTGTTGAATTTCTATTTCTATTTAATGTCTTCTGAAGCATACTATTTTTGTTAAAAAAATTATTTTTTTTTCTATTTTTACATTCGGTTTATTTGTCTTGGAGTATAGGAATAATACATTTTTTTTATTTTATTATTTTTTTATATTCAAATATTTTTTTTTCGTTATAAATTGAATAAAATTATATTTTATTAATATATAATAAATAAATCTATAATAATAAGTAATTATTTAAAATCTATATATATTGTATATTAAAATTTTAAGAAATAAAAACATATAAAAACAACAATTTATATTTAATTAATAGATTTATGAAAACAATAAAAATGTCTATACCAAATAAATAAACTTTTACCTAGTAAATAATCTCTTCTTTTATCAAGTGATTTTTTTAATTGTTCTAAATAAGTAAAATTATATATCATCATCATTAATAAATATTTAACTAAATGTTTTTTATTACTAGTAACTTTCCTATTATTTCTCCTTATTTTAATAATATTATATTTCCATTTTTCAAAGTTAATAAATTTTTTACATTTCAAAATAATTTTATTTACAGTTAAATATTTATCTAAAATAAGAGAATCTTTAATGTTTAAATTTTCAAAAACATTTGTAAAAGTTTCACTTAATTTAGAAGAATTACTATCATTAATTGAAGTTATCTCACCACTTCCATCAAAAATTTTGTGTATTATTTTCATTTGTTTAAAACCTTTTGATGAATTTGAATTTAATGAATCAGAATTGTTTTTTTCTTTAAATTTATTAAATGGTTTTTTTTTAATATATTTTACTTTTAATTGTCTTTTTGGTTTTATTTCTTTTTTAATATTACTTTTTTTAATTGATAATATTCTATTTGACTTTGATGATTTTTTCCATATATTAAATAGTTTTTTTTTATTTTGATTATCTTTTATTTTTATTAAATTTTCTAAATAGCTATTTTTAACTTCATTAACAATATTAATTGGTTTTTTTTTTAAAATTATTCTATTTGAATTAAATGTTGGATTATTATTTGATGTTTTTAAAATATTATCTGGTGGTTTAATATTATTATCAGTGTTTTTTCTTACACTTTTTAATGATTTCATTGAAACTAATTTTTTTGGACAATCTTGTGATGTTGCATTATCAAATTGAGAATTTATATTATTTATTAAACCGTTTTTAAAATCTAATTTATCATTTGAATGACTTGATTTCATTAATAATTCATTATTCAATCTTAATATATTTTCTGAACATCTTCTTGTTCTTGGTATTTTAAAACTTATTTTATAAGGTTTATTATAACTTTCTTCAGTTTTAATTATATTATTATCGAATTCTTTGAGTATTTTTTCATTATTATTATTATTTAAAGTATTAATATTTTCATTAATAAATTTTTTATTTTTAACCCTTTTATTTTGTTTTGAATATTTTTCTATTATTTTTTCTATTTTAATTACATCTTTATATTTTGTAAAAAATTTATTTTTGATATTTGAATCTTTTTTATTTAAATATTTTTTTAATATTTTTTGCCCTTTTCTATTAATTATATTTTTCTTTTTAATTTTTTTCATATATTCAATTAAACAATGAAATACAAATGATTTATTATAATTTTTTATATACTTTATTGTTTTATTAGGTAATTCAATCCATTCCCTTTTCATAAAATTTACATGTTTAATTTGTTTTTTCTTTATTGGTAAATAGTCAATATTTAAATGAGATATCATTAAGTTTTTTCCATTTTTCTTTAATTCATTATTAATAATATTAAATGAAATAACTTCTTCATATTTATTTATCTTATTTAAAATATCTTTTTTATTTGAGATTAATTCAAATGTATTATTTATAATTTCATTTTTTTTATTTATACAATTAGGTTTTTTCATTTCAGATATTTTATCAGAATTAATTTTTATTTGATTATTTTTTACTTTTTTTTTCTTTTTTTTTTTTCTTAATTTCAATAGAAAATTCATTTTCTTTTTTGATTTCAAATTTTTTTTCTTTTTTAAAACTTATTGGTTCATATAATAATGATTCAATATTACTTTCTAAAACATTTTTAAATACTCTAAATGCATTATTTTTAATTAAGAAATTTAAATTTTTCTCAATTTCAAAAATAGTCTTTTTTCCATTTGACATAATTGTAAAATAATTTAAATTTTTAAATTCAAAATTATTTAATTTTTTATTATGTATTAAAGAGAAATTAATAAACGATTCTGATAAATTTATAAGTTTTCTTTTTTCATTTAAGGATTTTATATCAAAAATATCATTTTTTGATTCTTCTAAATTTTTAAAACTTTTAGTTTTCTTTGAAAAAATATAATTTTCATATTCTCTAATTAATGATAAAGAATTAAAAGAAGAAATTTTATTTGATTTTATATAAAAAGATAATAAATTATTAACAGTATAAATTTTTTCAAATATATTACCTTTTAAATTAATATTTATATATTTATATTCAGGTAATATATTATTAAATACTTTTCCTTTTCTATTACTACTTGATAAATTGTTATTAATTGTAATTACAGTTGGTGAGGAATTAGAATTATTTTTATCAACAATAAAATATGTTGATTGATTAAAAGTTTTTGAATTATTTTTTATATGCGTTGATTTAATTGTTGTATTATTTATATTATTAATATTATTTTTTATATTATTTTTTTTTTCATTATTACTTTTATTATTATTTATAATATTGATTTCATTTACTTTTGAATTAATTTTATATTCTTTTTTTTTTGGAATATAACTTTGATTACAAACTCTTTTTTTTATTTTAAGAGGTTCATTAAATTTATGTGGTAATTTTAATTTATATAATAATTTTTCATTTTGTTCCATTGCAATTATATATAATTGTTTATATTTAGAAAAAACTTCTCTTTGTTTTTTATTAGTTTTCAAACTAAAATTAGAAACTTTTTGAATTTTATATCCTCTTTCACTTCTTTTTGATAAAAGTCTTTCTGAAATTAATGGTTTATCATTAATATTATTCATTATTTGATTGTTTTTTGATGTTTCTTTATCATCAGTACTCAAGAAAATATTTATTTTTTTAATATCTGATTTTTTTACATTTTTTACTAAATTATTTTGTTTTTCTTCAATATTATTTAATTTAGTGATATTATTTTCTTTTTTCTCACTATTTCTACTTTTATTTTTTTTATTTAAAGATGGTTTAATTGGACTTTTATATATAATTTTCTTTTGATAAGTTTTAATTAGATTAAAACCAAATCTTTTTGTTAAATTTGCATGAATTAATATTGCAAAACATATATGATTTGAAAATTTAATTATTTTATTATATAATACATTACGTTTATGACGTAATAAAAAACCTCTAATATTTTTTTGAATTAAAATTATAATATCGACATATTTAAGATAATCAACAAATTTTATACTTAATATTTGTTGTGATTTATTGATATAATTCTTATTTTTTTTTGAATATTTTTCTGTTGATTTACTTTTAATCAAATTTGAAGGAAAAGATATTTTATAATTGTAATAAGAAGATGGAATTTTATGGTCTAAATTTAAATTGTTTTCTGAATTACATTTATGTAAATGTTTTTTATATTTTGTTTTCTTTTTAATTGTTTGTTGTTTTTGACTTTTTGGAGATGAGAAAAAAATTGTTTTCTGTATTTTTTTTTCATTATCTTTTTTAATTAAAGAACTTTTTTCTTCTTTTATAAAAGAAATTTGATTTAAAATATTTGTAAAATTATTATTATTTAAATTTTCAAATGATTTAAAAACATTATCATGAGAAAATGTATTATTAATATCAAAATTTATAATTTCACTTTTAGTACTTCTATGAATTATTTTTTTATTTTTTATTAATTGATTTGGATTTGTCTTTGTATAAAAACTTATATTAGATTTTTGGTTTTTATTATTTTGTTTTGACCTTAAAGTTTTTTTATTATTTATATTAGTATTATATGATGAAAATACATTTGATACATTATTTTTTAATTTATTTGTGTTTTCTGTTTTTTGTCTTCCATTAATCATTCTATTATTTTTAATAACCAAATATTTTAATATAAATATTAACATTATTTTACTTTTAAGTTTTAAAAATTTATTAACCTTTTGAATTGTATTGTTTATTTCTTTTTAGATAATTTTATGCTATTTTTACTTATTTTGTTTTATATATTATTTATATGTAATTTTAAATTACATCTAATAAATAGTAAAATATTATTAAGATAAAAATAGATATATACTGTTTAAAATTAATATTTTCAGTTTATTATAATAAAATTTAATATTAATGAAATTTTCTTTTTAGATTAATTTATTTTATTTTTAATTATTTAATAAAATTCTCTTTTATAAATTAAGAAAAATTAATAGATATTTTTTATCAGAAATTTATTCAAATAATTATTTAATTATAAATTATTTAAAACTTAAAAAAATTCAATTATTTATTTTTAGAAATTAGGTAAATCATTAACTAATTCTTAATTTATTAATTTTAAAAAATAATATTTTTTAATTTTTTAATCTAATATAATTTTAAATTTTATAAGTAAAAAAATAGAAAAATATAAATCAAAACTATATATTTTCGAAACAAAAAATAAATTTAATTAAAATTTAAATGAGTAATTCTCCAAGATATATAAAAAAGGAATATAAAAAATTATCTGCTTTAAGGACTGAATCAAATTTAATAAATGAAACAAAATCAAATAAAACAAAGAAATACGATAGAAGTTCATCTAGTGAAAGTAATGATAAAGAAATTAAATTATTAAACAAAAAAAAGAAATTACATAAAGAAACAAAAGATAAAACAATTTCAAAACAAAAAAAAAAAGAAGTAAAAACAAAACCAAAAAAAAGAAAAACAACTAATAGAATTATTGATTATAATGCAATACTTGATGAAATCGAAAATAGTTTTTATAATCGCCAAAATGAATTAGCAGAAATAAATTTTGATTCAATAAATCAAAATAGAAATAATAATAATAATATACAACTATTAAATTTAAATAATTTAGATGACCAATCTGAAAATTTTGTATTGGATGATGATATTTTTGAAGATATCTTTTTGGAATTACCATTATTAGATATTTTTAGAAGAAATTATTTTTCAAATTTCAATCCAATTTTATTGAGACCTTTTGAACTAACTTTAACAACGAACGAAGAATTAAATAATAATAATAATAATAATAGTAATAGTAATAAACCAACAAGTTCGTCAATATTAAGAAAGTTAAAAAAATTTGATATGAATAATAATTATTGTAAAAAGAATTCCAATGGAGTTTTAGAATTACCAAATTGTTGTATTTGTATTAGTGAAATTAAAAAAAAAGAAAAAACTGTTTTATTACCTTGTGGTCATATATACCATTGGAAATGTTGTTCAATATGGTTAAAAAATAATAATACATGTCCAGTTTGTCGTTTTAAATTAACAGAAATAAATTAAATATATTAAATTATAAAAAATATTAACTTAATAAAATTATTAAAAAAAAATTTTTTTTTCCTTTTTTTTTAAATTTTATCAATAATCTTTTTATTAATTTCTTTAATTTTTTCTTCATCAACTTTTAAAACTTTTCTATCATAAGTCATTAATCCATTAATTTCAACTTCACAATCAGTAGTTTGAGTATAAATAGCAGCAGAAAAACCATCATTAATTAAATCAATTAACATATTTCCATATTTTACATAATCTGAAGTAACTTCTTCACCATTTCTCTTTTTAATATAAGCCCAACATTTATCATTCCAAACATGATTTTCAACCTCATTTCCAACTCCACCATATTCACCTAAAATATTAATTTTATTTTCATCTTTTAAAAACATTTTTGGTTCTGGATAATTATGTAAATCAAGTATATCACCACAATTTCTATGATTACCTCCACTAGCAGAATTTATTAATTTATTATCACAATTAATTAATTTATCTTTTGTAAATTGTGTAATTTCTTCTGTATTAAATTGTCCCCATCCTTCATTAAATGGAATATACATAATTACACATGGAAAATTTTTAGTAAAATTTATTATATCTTCATATTCTTTTTTATAATTTTCTATAGAAATTTGTGTTCTTGGTCTATCACTTCCACCTCCAATTTCTTTTGGTTTCCAAGTAAAAAGATAAAAAGGACCTAAATCACCACTTACCATATCTTGCCATACTAAAATTCCTATTTTATCACAATGATAATACCAACGTGCACTTTCTACTTTAACATGTTTTCTTATTGTGTTATAATTTAATTGTTTTGTTTTTATTATATCATATTGTAATGCCTCATCTGTTGGTGCAGTATATAAACCATCTGGCCACCAACCTTGATCAAGGAGACCTAAACAAAATATTTTTTTATTGTTTAATTCTATACGATTTATACCTTTTTCATCTTTGGAATATGATATTTTTCTAAGAGCAAAATATGATTTTATTGAATCAAGAATTTTATCATTTTTAATTAAATTTACTTTTAAAATATATAAATAAGGATTTGAAGGTGACCATAAATTACAATTTGGAATATTAATTAATATATTTTTATTACATTCACCATTTGATTTTAATATCAATTCCTTATTATCATTATCATAAATTTCAATATCAATTTTATCATTTTCACAACAATTAAAAATAAAAGTAACATCTCCTTTATCAATATCAGTAACATAATTAATACTCTTAATATAATTTTCACTATTAACAGGTTCAATCCAAACAGTTTGCCAAATACCAGAAACTGGAGTATAAAAAATAAATCCAGGACGTAAATTTTGTTTTCCAATTGGTTGATAACCTTTATCAGTTGGATCTATTACTTTAACTATTAAAGTTTCTTCTTCATAAGTTAAATAATCAGTTATATCAAAATTAAATGGTGTATAACCACCAATATGATTTCCTACTAATTTATTATTTATATATATTTCACTTGACCAATCTATTGCACCGAAATTTATTATTATTTTATTTTTTTTTTTATCATTTTCTTCTTTTATTATCCAATCTTTTGGAATTTTAAATTTTTTATAATACCATAAAATTTGCTTTTCTGTTAATTGTTTCATTACTCCTGATAAGGATGATTCTAATGGAAATGGAACTAAAATTTTTTCTGGAAAAGAATTTGGAATTTCTGTATTTGAAATATCTGTTATTGTATAATCCCATAAACCATTTAAATTTAACCATGATTCTCTTATTAAATTTGGTCTTGGATATTCTGGGAGAGGATTATTTGGATCAACTTTTTCTGAGAAAATTGTTTTTATTTTATCTCCTTTTGGTTTCCATTCATACGTCATTTTTTTAAAATAAAAAAATAAAAAAAATAAATTTTTTATTTAAAAATTTTTTGAATTAATTACATTATTATTTATTTCAAAAAAATTAGAAATAAAACCAATTTTATAATAAATAATAAAATTTAAAAAAAAATACTCTCTTATGATTTAATCATCAACTCTTTTATAAAAAAGAATATAAGCATTATTATTAACAATATCATCAGTATCAATTCGACTAATTTGTTCATCATTATATTCAAACCAACCTTTAATATTTTTACAAACTGCAGTATAATGACCACCATTCATATAACCATAATGTCTTGAAACTGCATATAAATTATATAAACAATTTTCTTTATAAGGACTAACAATAAATCTTTCCATATCTAAATTTTCAATTGGAAAAAATACATTTTGTGCATTTTTTATTATGTGTTTTCCTCTATTTGTAAATCTTTTTAAACAAAATATTAAAATTTTTGGTAGGAAAAATATTTCCATTTTTTTTTTTGCTAAACGTAATTCTTTACATTTTTTACAATACCATTCATTTCCTTTTTCTAATGTTTCTTCTGTTCTAAAATATTCAAGACAATCAAATAATGTTATTACATTATAGTAATTTTCAGATACGTGTTTTTTTACTCTTCCTTCTAATTTTCTTGAGGAATTAAATTTTAATTGATTTTTTTTTACAAATTTTGATTTTGAGTTAAATTCTAATATTAAATAAAACTTTTCTGAATTATTTTCATTTTCACCACAATATTTTATTATTTCTGTTATTTTATTTTCTAATGATATGTTATTTAATTGTTCTGTTATATCATTTTGGTCATTAATATTTATTAAATAAAATTTTTTTATTTTTTTTTTTTTTTACTCGATTTTGAATCATTATTTGAATCATCATCAATTTTTGAATCTATATATAAACTATATGGAAAGTCTTTAAAATATTCTTCATATTTATTATTTTTATTTTTTAAAATATCATTATATTCTTTTTCCATTATATTTTTTAATAAATCTATCATTTCATCATCTAAATAATCATTATCATTATTAGAATAAATTTTTTCAAAATTTTTTTCAGAAATACTTTCATCTTCAAAAATAGGTAATTTAATATATTTTCTAGCAAAGAAAAAAATTTTTTTGTTAAATTCATAAAAAGACATTTCTTTATTAACATAAAGAAATCTAGGAAAAGCAGAAAATTCAATTCCTTTATTTTGACTATTTTTACAAAAATAAAGCGGAATAATAATATCACATTTTTCATCATCTTTTTCATATAAAAAAGTATAATTATCTGTGGAAAGTATATTATCATTTTCTGGTATTTTAACACATTCTTTCTCAACAACCTCCATATAATTAAATGATTTAAGTTTATAATGAAAATCTTCTATTTTTTTAATCTCTTCAATAAGTTCATTATAAGTAATATCTTGTTGTACATTTAAATTAATTCTTAAAGTATTTTTCATAGAAAAAGTAGGAATAAAATAAATAGCAATATCATTAAATATTTCATTTTTAGCAAATTTTCTATCTGGAATAGGTAAAGAAATAGTATTAAAAGGATCATAAGTTCTACTAATCCAATTACATTTAGGACATTTAATTGTTGATTTATATTGCCCTGTAAATAATTCAGTTATAATTGAATCATTTCTTTTAATATGTAAATCCCAAAATCTTTTAGAACAATTAATATCATCTTCATCATTTCTTTGTTCATCAATTTCAATATAAGGTTTATTTTTAATTTTATTTAAATCTTCATTTAAATAATCTAAAAAAAATGTAATAAATTCATGTATATCTTGTTGTTCATCACCTTTAAAACTTTTAACATATTTTGAGAATATTTTTTTTAATTTTGAAGGATCACCGTTTTTTTTATTACCAATCCAATATTTTTTTAATATATTATACCATTCTGTTGCTAATTGCCCATTACAACCTAATTTATTATCAGGATTTAAATCTTTTTTATATTGTTTTGTTAGAAAATATGTTGTTAATTCTATTGTATTACTAAAACATGCTATTGCACTATTCATATAACATGTATTTCCAAAATTTTTTGAACCTATTATACCTCTTTTTGAATCATTTTTAAATAATTTTTCTAACTCTGATATGTTTATTATTCTACTTGATGTTAGTGATTTTTCATTTAATGAATTATTTGGTTGTATTTTATTCATTTTAGTTAAAATAATAATTAAATATTTTATATTTTATTTTATTAAAAAAATATTTTTATAATTATTTTTTTTAAAGTTTTTAAAATTTTAAAAAATATTATTTTTATTTTAAAAAAAAAAATAGTATAATGAAGGAATTATCAAAAAAATTAAATAATGTATTTAAAAAAGCTGGTTTATTAAATAAATATCAAATTATAATAGTTTTAATATTTATTTTTCAATTTACAAGTTGTCAATATTTTAATATTGCTGTTCCATATTTAGATGATCCTCCTTATATTTTTCTTCTAAATAATACTGAAAGTGTATTATTAAAAATTGAAATGTGTAAAAATGATATTAATAAAGAATTTAAAATTGATTATTCAAAATCATTTAATTCATTAACAATAAGATTAAAAATATATTGTGATAAAAAAAAAACTAATTTTATAGAAATAGCATATTTATCTTCAAATATAATTGGAGCTTTTTTTTCATATTTTTTTGCAGATTATTTAGGAAGAAAATTTACTTTATTAATTCTATTACCAATTAAAATTATTTGTTATTTTTTATTTGGTTTTTGTATATTTGAAAATTACTATTTTATGATGTGTTTATTAATTATTATTGGTTTTTTAAATTATATTATAATGATAACTATACTTGTTTATATTAGTGAAGTAATTGAACATCAAAATATTCCTATTTTTATTTGTTTAATTATTTCTGGTCTTCCTATTTCAGGAATGATTACTTTCACATTTTTTAATATTATTATTAAAAGTTGGGAAATAACAACAATTTTTTTTGGTATATTAAGTGTAATTTTGTATATTTTAATTATATTTTATTTAATTGAAAGTCCTATCTATAATTTATTAAATGGAAACATAGATTCTTTTGAAGAAAATATACAAAAAATTGCTAATTTTAATAATAGAAAAATAGATAAAGATGATTTTAATTTTTTATCAACATATAATAATAAAGACAAAAATTCTATAAATCAAACTATATTATCTTATAATGAAATAAATCAATCATTATTAAAAAGTGATATAGAAAGTGAATATGATAATATAATAAAATATAAACAATTACCATCTAATTTATCATGTGAGTCAAAAATGGATATTTATGAAGAAAAAAATCCAATATCAAAAATAGTATTTGGTAAATATAAAATGAAAGATTATACTCCAATTCATTTATTAAAATCAAAAAATCAAATATCAAATTTTTTAATTTTAACATATATTTGGATGGCATGTTTAATATCAAAAGATGCAATAAATTATCATAAAAAAAAATTTAATCCAAATCCAGGAAATGATATTATAACATTATTATCATTTTTTGGAGATTTTTGTAGTTTTTATTTAATACTTTTATTTTTTGCATTTAAAAAATTCTATATTCAACAAATTTTAGTTGGATTATTATTATTTTCATATATTTTATTATCAATATGTTTAGTTATTGATGATATTAAAATTGAAATGATTTTAATTTATATTTCTGAAATTTGTTGGAATTGTCTTTATTTACTTCTTTATATTATTACTTCTTTAATTTATCCTTCTGTTTTAAGAACTAAAGGCTTATCTTATAATAAAGGATTTGGAAAAGTTGGAACTTTAATGGGTCCTTTATATTTTAGATATGATAATAATGGTAATTTTTATATTTTAGAACATTTACTTTTTGCTTTTTTTAGTATTGTTTTATCTTATGGTTTACCTCAAAAAATTGGATTTTTTTTTTTTGATAATATAAAAGATGATAAAAATAAAGAATATGAAAATTATGATGAAAAATATGAAAAAATAATTTTGGAAAGAGATTAAAATGTTGCTTTAAATTGAGATTTAACTTCAATATTTAATATAAAAAAGAATTGAAAAATATTGAATCAAAAATCAAAAATATATAAATAATTTAATTTATTTAATATTAATTTAAAATAAATTATATATAATTTAAAAAAAGAAAAAAAAATTTTTTTAATAAACCCAAATAAATTTATTATATTATGTCACTGAATAATAATGATAAAAACAATGAATTAAATAATACATCTTTAACATCATCAATATCAAAAATAATATTAGAATTTATAAAAGCAAATTCAAATCAAGAACATGATTCAAGAGATCCATTTTCATCAAAAAAAATACCGGGAATCCCAATAGATTATTATATAGAAAGAATAAAAAAATATTCTGGTGTAGAAGATTCAACTTTAGTATTAACATTAATATATTGTGATAAACTTTGTGGTATGAATAATTTTTTAATTCAACCTCATAATATTCATAGATTATTTATTTCTTGTTGTTTATTAGCAATAAAATTTAATGAAGATTGTTTTTATACTAATGAATATTATGCTAAAGTTGGTGGTATTGATTTAGATGAAATGAATTATTTAGAAAGAAGTTGTATTGAATTATTAAATTTTGATTTATTTGTTGATCAGAATTTATATAAAAAATATGTTAATTATTTATTAAATTTTTCGAATATATGAAAATGGTTTTTATATTGTTATCGATATTATGAATTTAATATTAGAATAATTAATTTAATAATATAAATATCTAATGAGTTGGTTTTTTTTATATTTTTTTTTATGATTTTCATTTATAAAATCAAAATTTTTAAAAACTAAAAATTAAATTTTAAATATGTATATATAAAATAAAAAATTATTTATATATCAATTAAGATAATAATATTTTTAATATATAAAACAAACAATAAAAAAACCTCATAAAAAAAGAAGAAAAAGAAAATAAAAAAGAATAAAACTAAATAATAGAAATTCCTGTATCTAAACATTGCCAAGGAGTCATTCCACTTTTATTTTTAACTTTTTCATCAGCTCCACTTTTAATAAGCATATCAGCAATTTCAAAATTATGAAAAGACAAAGCAAAATGTAAAGGAGTATTATTATTTTTATTTTGTGTATTAACTGAAGCACCATGATTAATTAAATAATTAACAATTAAAAAAGTATTACTTTGTACTGCTAAACTTAATAAAGAATTACCATCTTTATCAAAAGTATCTGGATTAATTTTATATTTTTCAAATACTGATTTAAAAATAGGATAATTTCTATCTTTAATATGAAAAAATAGTGTTTCTGTAATTTCTAAATTTTCTATCATTTTCATTTTCAAATCTGTCACTCGAGATATCATTTGATATTTATTTACAAAATGATAATCATCTTCTAATCTTTCTTCTTTTTCTAGTAATATTTCTTTATCTGTTTTTTTTGTTATTGTACATTTTTTAGATTTTCTTTTTGTTTTATATTTTATTTTTCTATCATAAAATTTTATTTTTTCTAAAGATTTTTTTAAATATTCTTTATCTTTTTTTTCCTTTTCTAAAATTTTTAAATCTTTTAATATACTTGATCTTCTATATTTATTTACTTCTTTTTTTAATAAAAGTCTAAATGAACCACCATTTAAAAAGTGATTTGTTTTTTTTTTCATTTTTTGAAAATTTAATAAATCATTAGGTTTAATATCTTCAAATTTTATTATTTTTATTCCTGTTCTTATATGATATTCATAATCAATAATATGAAAACGAGAAAGAAATAAAATATTTTTTTTATGCAAAAAATTAAATTTAAGATTATTATTATGACTTTTATGAGGTGAATGAAATGTTTTTATATTTTTTATATTAATAGTATCTTTTTTAAAAACTTGTGATTTTATTTCGAAATTTTTAAAAATATTTATATTTATTTTTTTTTCTGGATTTGAAGGAATTAAATTATGTAATTTAAATACTTCATTATAAATATCAATTGGAAGATATTTTTCTAATAAATATGAATTAAGGAAATTTTTATTTATTGGAGTTCTTTTATTTCTTATTTTTAATACATATCTTAAATATGTTTTTTCATATAATTTTCCATGAAAAAATAATCGTTTGTCAATTTTTAAAGAATTTATTATTTGTAGATTTGTTTTATTATCTCTATGTGATTTATTTGTTAATTTATTAATATTTGATTGATAAGACCAAATTAAATCAAAATTTTTTTCTTGAAAAGAATGAATAATATTTAATTTTTGATTTAATATTTTTTTGTCAATATTTGTTAATTTATCAATAATATCATTTTCAAATTTAATTTTTTTTGAATGTTGATTTGGAATTATTGTAACTTTTTCTTTTAATTTTTTAGGTGACATAAAAAAAGAAGTTATATCTGAATTTAAATTCATAGATTTAATATTTTGAGAAGAATTATTTGAATCAGATGACTCTTCACTATCAGTTTCTGAACTTGTATTATATACAATATAATGACTAATATTTATATTCTTTTTTTTTAATTTATTTTTACTTTTAAATATATCATTATCATCAGTTATTAATTTTATATTTGAAAGTTCAGGTATATTTTTTAATTCTTTTAATTCTTTTCCTAATTGATAATATGGTACACTTCTTCTATTTAATATGTTTTTTGGTTTTTCTTTAAAATCAATATTTATTTTTTTATTTAATTCTATTTCTAAATCTGATTTATAATATATTTTTTCTTTTTCATTTGGTTCATATATATTATTTATTTTTTTATAATCACTATGGAATATGGTTTTTACTTTTCTAGTTATTCTTTTATTTAAATTGAATAATTTTTTTCTATTTATATTTCTAATCATATCATTATTTTTAATTGGATTGAATATTATAGTTTTAAATTTTTTCTTGTTTTCATTTTTTTCATTATTTAAACAACTTTTATAAATATTAACTTTAGGAGATTCATTTTCAATATTTATTAATGAATTTCTACTAGTATTAAATAATTTAATTGGAGTTGAATTTTTATTTCTTGATAAATGATGATTATATTCAATTCTTGAATTATTATTTGTATTTGAATAATCTCTATCAGTAAAAGAAGAAAGATAAGGATTATGATTATTTATTTTAGGAAATTCTTTTTTATCTTTTTCATTTTGTAAATAATCTAATGTATAAGAATTTGTTACATTTCCTAAAATAGAATTTTTATTTCTAAAATGTACTTTATGTTTCATTTTTTCATTAAGTAATAAGAATTTTCTTACATTTTTTTCTGAAAAATTTTGTAATTTTGCTGATGAATTATGTGTACTTGAATTAGAATCTGAAATTGAAGGATTATCAAAAGTTCGAAATTGATTTCCTCTTAATATTAAATTTCTTCTTCTTCTTTTTGAATTATTATAATTTTCTGAATTTAAACTATGATTTTTTGTAAATGATAAATCAAATGAATTCACTGAAATATTATTATTATTATGTATTGAAGATATGTTTTCTAAATTTAATGATATTGGATTTATATTCAATTTCTTTTTTATTATATTATTATTTTTCTTTGATGATTCTTTACTTAATTTTAATTTATTATTTAAAGTCATTATTGAATTATTTTTTATATTTTTTATACCTTTTTTTAAGTAATTTTGAAGCGTTAGTCTAATGATATTAAAAATTTATTTTACCTAAATTCTTTTTGCTTCATAATTAAATTAAATTTATGAATAAAATCATATAATATTTTAAATTAAAAAATATAAAATAAATTATATATTCTTATCTATAAAAAAAATACAAAAAAATAACCCTTTCAAACTGTTATTTATTATCAGTAAATTTTTTTATTAAATATGGTTCAATATTCTTTAATAATTTTCTAGAATTCTCAGAAGTAACTATAGAATTAGCATCAACATCAGTAAAAATATTTAAACCACTAAAACTCTTAATTTTAGTTTTATTATCTTTAGAACTAATATTATCATTTATTTTAATATTAAATTTTTTTTTAGGAATATTAGGCATTTTTTTATTAAAATTTATAGTAGTCATTAAAAAATTATTAGTTTTCCCAATTGATAAAGTATCACTATTTTGATAAACATGACTAACAACATTTTTTTTTTTTTGTACATTTCCCATATGATTAATAATAACTCTTATTTGTTCTAAAATTTCTTCAAATTTTTTTGTAGTAGATTCCTCTAAAGCATATAAATGATTAACAGTAGAATCAATTTTAGTATTTAATTCATTTATATTTTTTTCATTTTGTTCAATGAAATTTTGATTAATTTGAATTGGTGAAAAACTAGAAAATCTTTTTTTATTTTCTAAATTTTTACTTAAAGGAATAATTGTTATTAAATTATTATTATCATTAATTGGAATTCTATTATTATTAAAATTAGTTATATCAAAAATTGGTTGTGATGCTCTTTTATGTGAATTATATGATTCTTTTTCTATTGAACCTAAAGAAAGTTTATTTGTATTATTTGTTCCTATTACTGAAAATCTTATTCCTGATTTTTTTATATTTTTTATTTTTGGATTATTTGAATTTATATTTTGACTATTTACTTCTTTTCTTGCTGAATTTATTGGATTATCATCTAAGTAACTTATTGTTTCTCTTTGAGAATTGTTTATATTATTATTTGATGTTTCTTTTTTATTTTCACTTTGAGATGAAAAATTTTCATTTAATTCTTGTTTAATTTGATTTCGTGATTTATTAGATTTATTTTCATTATTTGATTTATTTGATATTATTTCTCTTTTAGTGTCAATTTGTGAAATATTATCATTAATTGAATTAATATCATTCTTATTATCATTTATTGAAATATTATCATTTTTATCTTCTTTTTGAGATATATTATAATTATTATTATTAGGAGAATTAATTTCATTTGATTCATTATTATTATTATTATTCTCAGGATTGACTGCAATTAAATTTAAAATTAAATCATCTTCACTTTTCTTTTTTTTTTCATTTTCAATTTCAATATTAAACATAGAAGTTCTTTTATTTTTATTATTTAAATTACTTTTATTATCATTTTCCCCTTTTAATAAATTAAGTTCTCTTTTTTTAACTGACATTCTATAAGAAATAGGAGAACCAATTTTATAATCTTCATCATCTAAATTTAAACTATAAAGATCATTATTTTTAATTTTTAATAAATCTGCACTTAAATCACTTTTTGAAAGTGAATCATCTTCTAATTTTTGTTTTTTAGTAAAATCAATTTGTCTTCCCATTTCTTTAAATGCTTTAAAAGGAACATTTTGACCTAAATTTTTTCTAAATCTAATATCAGAAATAAAATCACTTAATTTTGTAAATTTTTGTTTAATTAATTTAAATTCATTTTGATTTTCATTAAATTTTAAAACAGTATTATTATTTATTATTTTAAAATTATCAATTTCTTCTTTTAATTTTTCTTCTATTTTTTTTTCAAATTCATCTAATCTATTCCATTTAATTTGTAAACTTTCAGTTTTTTCAACTAATTCATTTGCATATTTTCCATTTTCTAATCTTAAAACATCAATTCTATCATCAGTAATTTTAATTCTATCTAATAATTTATTTTCCATTTCATTAAATCTTTTATTTACATATTCAACAAATTTTGTTTGAATATTTTCAATTTGTAAATTAAATTGTTGTATTATACTTTCTAATTTACTTTTATAACTTTTTAAATCTACAATATTTTTTTCTTTAAAAGAAATTAATTCCAAAATTGATTTATTAGTATAATTTAAAAATGCTTTTACTGAAGGATATTTACAAGAATTTCCAATTAAACCAGGAACTAAAATTGTATTATTTATTATATTATCAAATTTATATACTGCATTACTTATATCTTTTTCTAAAGTATGAATTTTTGATTCAAATACAAATAATGATTCTTCTGTTTTTTGTTTAAAATTTACAAAATTTGCTATTTTATCTTCATAACTTTTATTTGTTGCTATTGAATTTAATACTTCTGATATTTGTGTTACTAATATTGATACTTTTTGTTCTGTTTTTGTTATTTTATCACTTAATTCATTATTTTTTTCATCTATTTTCCCATTTAATTTATGTTCTAATTTTTTAATATCCATTAAAACTTCATTTTGAAAAAACATCATATCATTTTTTGACACATTATCTCCTCCAATTTCCATTATTAATTAAAATAATATTAATATATTAAAACAATAAAAAAAATAAATATAAAAAAAAAAAAATTTTATTACAAAAATAAAAAAAATTTTATTTTAAAAAATCAATAAATTAAACATAATAAAAAAACCAAACCAAATCAAGGTTTCTTATCACTAAAAAAATATATCCTAGGTTTTTCAGTTAAATCAGTTTCACCATAAACAGCTTCACTAATAATATTATAAACAGTATTTTCCATAATAACATCTGAAATAATTTTTCTAGAATCTTCATTAACAACAGTTAACTTTTCATTAATTTCAGGAATACTTAATTTAAATTTATTAACAATTTCTTCCATATACTTATCTTGAATTCTATAATCTTCATCATCACTAAATTCATCTCCTTCAATTTTTGCAATATTATTTCCAGAATGTCTATGAGTAAGTCTCGTTGGACTATAATTTCTTTTAGGAACAGGAATAAAATTAACATCTAAAGTATTATTTGCATCTTTATTAACATGAGTTAAATATCTATTTCTAGCATCTTTTTGTGTTGATACTTCTGAATCATCTGTCCATTCATATAATGAAAGTGGTTGAGTATCTATTTTTTCTAAAAATTCTTTTTCAAATTCTGGAGTACTTAAAATTTCTTTTGCTGTTTCTTGAAGAATTGTTTCTATGAAACATTCATTATCTGATTCTGTTATATGTGTTGCTTTATGAGAATCTTTCACATGTATCTTTTTTATTATTCTAAGATATAAATTTTCTTTTTGCATTTTTGTTATTGTTGAATTTAATGGAACTGAAGAATTAATATTTACATTTTGATTTAAATTCTGTGATAATATATTTTGTTGTTTCATTGATGCTAAACTACGAATATTATTATTTTGTTCATTTGTATTCCAATGAATTTTTACTTGTATATCACCTTCATATTGACTTAATAAATATTTTGGTGTTAAAATTGCTTTTATTAATTTATGATCACCTGGTTCTATTGTTCCTTTAGTTGGTTGAATTATTAATTGATCTTCTATTAAAAATCCAGGTTCAATAAAATCAAAAGAAAACGAATTTGTTGTTGAATAATTATATAAGATAAATGTTTTATTTTTTGGTTTATTTAAAAATAATTTACCAAAATCTAATTCTTCAACATTAAAACCACATTTTTGTATCATATCACCATTATAATAATTACAAACGAAATTTTTTGGCATATTTTCAAAAGGTGAAATTTCTTCTGTTGGTTGATATTTTAAAGGATGATATCCAGTACCTTGAATAGTAATTTTTTTAGTATATAAATTAATTTCATCAGTATAATTTAAAGTAAGTTCCATTTGATAAAATTTATTAGTTAAAGGACGAAAATGTGCAATAATATATTTTGTATCACCAGGACCAATTGAACCAATATTATTATCAATAGTAAATATTTCAAAATTATCATTTTTTTTATTAAAATGATTAACTTCATCAGTATTAATATAATATTTAATTTTAGCACCACTTATATTAACTAAAGAAATAGGAGCACAAATATAATTCATATAACCAATTGGAATATATTTAAAATCTAAAACTTCTTTTGGTATATTTAATATACCAACTTTATCACTTAAAGTTTCTGCAAATAATTCAAAAATTATTGGTTTACCATTTATAATTTGAAATATTATTCTTAATTTATGTTGTCCTTTCTCTTTTATATTATAACGTAATTTTATATTACAAGTTTCATTTGGTTCTAATTTACTTTTTCTTGGTTCTATTGAAAAAATACGTTCTTTCATTACATGATATTCAATTTTATCATTTGAAGTTGGTTCAACTGGATCCATCCAAATTTCTCTTTTAATTGCAGCATCATCAGGAAATTTAAATGAAAATTCACTTAAAACACCACCTTCATTTTTTAATGTTAAAAATACATCCATATATTTATTTCCTTCTTTTTTATTTAAAATATGTTTCCCAAAATCAAATCTAATTAATTTTAATTTTTTCATTGTATTTTCAATTTTACTTCCAACACTTTGAGCAAAATATATTTCTTCTTGTGTTAATTCTTTTTGTAATTCTTCATTTGCTTCATCAACATTAAAATCTCTCCATAAAGTAGAAGAAGAAATTATACTATTTCTTAAATCTACAATTTTAATTAAAGGATAATCACCTTGACCACAAATTCTTAATGTACATTTTTTTTCTTCTAAACTAGGAATATCATTTTTTTGTTCTTCTTTATTTTTATTACTTGTTGTATAAATATGAACATTAAAATCAATTGATGCTCTTGTTCTAGGACTGAAAGTTACATTAACTTCTTTTTTACAAAATGAATTAACCATTCCTTCCATAAAATCAAATGTAACATCATCTTTAGCAGAAAATGAATTATTATTTAAATTATTATTTTCATATTTAGGAATAATTTTAATATAAAAATTCGTTATTGAAGGATTGAAAATTGAAAATGATAATTTTTTATGAAATCCTGCTTTAACTGTTCCAAAATTAATTTCTTCTGGTTTTATTGTTAAATCACCATCGGAACCTTTTCCTAAAATTAATATTTCTCTTATAAATGGTCTCCTATCAAACTGTTTATTATCTTTTTCTGATATTTTAGGATTAAAAATACCAAAATTTTCATTTTGTGGGTCATATAATCTTTCCGCAGTAATTTTTAATTTTGTTGTAATTTCTTTATTTTCACTTGGAGTTAAGTAAATATCAAAATTCTTTATTTGATTAGTTTCCATTTCAAAATAACTTGGATTAACATCAATTGCACCATTTGTAATTGGATTAACTTCAATTTCAACAGAAATTTTAATTGGTGATAAATTTTTTAAAGTAATAGTCTTTTTTGCTTTCATTCCAATATAAGAAGGTGGGAAATAAATTTCATTTTTAATTCCTTCTAATTCAATAACTGGATCAGTACATAATCCATTTACTAAAATTGTTTTAATATTTGAAGAATCATGATTAAAAATAATTCTAAGAGGCCATCTATAAACAGTACAATCTTTAGGACAAAATTCAATACAAATTAAATTAAATTCATTTGCTGGAATACAACCTATTTGTTTATATATTCTAAATATTTCATTTTGATCTGGAGTTATTTTATAATGTAATGGTGTATCACTTTTATTTTGAATTTTTAATACTTGAAATAAACTCTGATTTATTGTCGCAGGTGGGAAAAAAATTTCTTTTTTTGGTATTAAATCATACATTGGCATATAAATTTGAGTTTCTGGAGGAAAAGAATGACCAACTAAACTTAATGTTGTTGGAATTGGTGGATCAAAATAAGTAAAATTTTGATTTTTAGTATTTTTAAAATTATTTAATGTATTTCTTCCAGTTAATGCATTCTCTATTGATTTACTTATCATATCTTTACCAAATTCACTTAATTTTTTTTTATTTATATTTGCTAATCGATTTGTAGTTTTCATTAAATTTTGATTTTTATTATATGATGTTAATATTGTTCCTATACATGGCATATCACTAAAAAAATAATATTCTGGTTTATTTGGTTTGAAATATGCTTTAAATTCAGCTTGACCATTTGGAGTAATAATTCCTTCTTCAGGTTGAATTATAAAAACAGTTGATGGAATATTAAAAATATTAAATCCTTTTACTAAATTTGATACTATAATTGGTTTTTCATAAATCCATTTTATTTTAATTTTCTCATTTGAATTATTATAAACATGAAAAGGAATTCCTTCACTACAAGTTCCAGCTTCAATATAATTAAAATCAATATAATCAATATCAAAAGATATTAATCTAGATTTTGATTTTAAAGGCCAAAACATTTCTTTATGTAATTGAGTAGGATTAGTAAAATCTATTAAAACATCTTCACCACCACTTCCATTAGAATCTTTAAAAGCAACACTTTTACTTAACTTAGAATTTTCACTAGAATGTCCTTTATTATTAGGTAAATAAAATCCCTTTGATAATTTATATCTAAATAAATCAATTTGTTTCTGTTCTAAAATAGGAAATTTATTTAATAAATCATGACAAGCACCATAAATATCAAGAGTTAATAAATTATGATTTTTAATTAATACAAAAATCCTTTGATAATAAAGCATACATTCATAAGGTTTAAAAGTAATATTAACTCTAACATTACTTTTAGCAGGAATAATTCCATCTAAAACATCAAATTTAAAAGGACCTGAATTATCATGATAAATTTGAAATTCAGTTTGTACATTTGAATCATTATGAACTCTTATTAATCTTGTTGTTTGACTTCCTAATTCAATACTTTTAAAATTAATATATTTATTTCCTATCCATGTTTTTAATGGAACACATTGACCAGAACAAGTAAAATTTACAATATTCCCTCCTTGAACTTTTAAAGCATATGTTTCATTTGATATTATATTTGGAAAAATTGGTTTGTATTTAATTTTAATTAAAAAATTTGATTTTGGAGGAACTTCACCTTTTTTATCAGAAAGAAAAAAACATTCTGGATTTTTTCCTGGTTGAACACTTGTTTTTTCTATTATAAAATTTGCAGAAACATTTTCATCATTAATTACTATTACATCTAATTCTACAGAATTTCCAATTTGAACAATTCCAAAATCAAAATCAAATTTATTTAATTGTAATCTTGCATATTTTCCAATACAAGACATTTTTATTATTTTTGATATTTTATTATCTAAAGTTATTTTTGCATTTCCTACTAAAACTTCTGCTAAATTTGGATTTATTTTTACATTTATTTCTAATTTTGAATTTTTTGGAACTACTCCTTTATTTGGTTCAAATATAAATCCTTCTGCATTTTCTATTTGAAATATTATTGAAACGTCTGCTATGTTATCTAAATATATTTTTTTAGTTGAGTTTGTTTTTACTGAAATAAAATCAAAGTCAACTGAGTTTGGAATTTGATTCAACATATGTGTGTAAGTTTTATCCATTTTTATATTGTTTTTTTGTAATTTTTTTTTTTAAGTTATTATTTTATTGAATTATATGTTTTTTTAAATATTAAATAATTAAAAAATTGTATTATCTAAAGGAAAAAAAAATTATAATTTTAATGTCTTCTTCATCAAGAAGTGTAACATTTAATTTAGAAAATAAAGAAATAAAAACATCAAGAAATTTAAAAAAAGTTACATTATTTGAAAAAAAAAATTGGAAATTTAATTCTTATTCTTCTGAAAATTCAAGAACAAGATGTTCAAAACAAGGACAATCAAGAACTTCTTTTTTTTCAAGTAATAATAAAATATCAAATAATAGTTTTTCAATAAGAATTGATGCTTTTGGGAACGAAATTGTGAAAGGAGAAAAAAAACATAAAGTAAGTTTTATTGATAATATTTCTCCTCAAAAAATTGCCGAAATTATTTTAATTGAAAATTATTTAATTAAAAAAAATGATAATACTAATTGTGAATGTAGTGCTTGTTTTATATTCTAAATGTATTTTTTATTTATTTATTTATTTATTTATTTAATTGTTTGTTTTTTGGTTTTAATTGTATTGATTATTTCAGGTATTTGAGAATATAAAAAATTATAACATAAATTTTTATAATATATTTTATATTTTAAGAATTTTAAATAATTTAATTATTTTCAATAAATAATATTTTTAACTAATATTAAATAAAATAATTTGTTGTTTTGTTTAATAAACACAATTTTATTATTTTTTATTCCATTCAGCAATAATTGTTAATAAATTCTCATTAGAATCAAATTTATATATTTGCTGATTTAAATTAATATTAACAATATCAGAATTATTTTTTTCATTTTCTAACTTACTTTTAATTTCATTAAAATTAAATATTCTATTATTTCCATCTTCCCATTTTTCAACTTTCATATTTACAATAAAAATAAATTTAAATTCAAAATCAATATTTTCACTATAATCAATTTTTTTAATCCAAACATTTCCATTTGTCCATTCCATTTTTAAAGCCTTATCTTGATTCCATTCACCTAATTCTTTAAAAGAACCAATTACTCCTAATTCTTGTCCCATTTGAGTTTGATATGTCATTTGAAATTTTATTTTTTCAATTTTAATTCCTTTTTTTAAATAATTTGATATTGTAAATTTTTCTAATCCTCCTGATTTTTCTATCTTTAATGCTTCTTCATATAATTCGTCAAAGTAATTTCCTTTGAAATTATATATTTTTGTATTTTTTATTACTTCTAAAGGAAGTTTATATAAGTCTGAAGAGGTTTCTATTACAACTTTTTTTTCTTTGTTTGATGTTTGGTTTTTTTTGTTTTCTTGTTTATCCATTATTTTATTTTTTTAATTAATGAAAATTTTTTTTTTAATTTTTTTTTCAATATATATATATTTAATTTAATTTAATTTTTATTTAAATAATATTTTTTTTATTAAAGTTTGTTTATTTTATTTGTTAAAGTTTGTTCTTCTTCATTTTCATAATCTTCATCATTACTAATATCAAAAATATTGGAACTATTAGTATTATTAATTAAATTAAATTTATCTTCTATATTACCGAAAATTTGTTCTTTTTTTTTATTTTTTTTTATTTTAAATATATATTTTATTATTCTTTTAAATGGTAATTCAAAAATAAGATAAAATAATGTAGATGAAATAAATAAGAAAAACAAAGATATTAAACTATAAAGAAAACAATTTGAAAAAGTAAAATGGATTTTAGTTTCACCAGTATAAAGGATATATAAAATAATTGGATTAATTAATAAAATATAACTAAAATATATTCTATCAAGTAAATTCCAATTTGAATGACTGAAAAAATATTTTATAATATTTTCTTCTGAAATATTAAAAAAAAAAAGAAATAAATGAAATAAAATAACAACAAATTCAGAATCATACATCAAAATAAATCGAATTACATAATTACGAAAGTAAATACTTAATTTTTCTGTGGTAAAATATATATCAATAATATTTAACATAATAAATGAAGAAATACAAAAAATAATGAATAATAAAATAAATAAAATTCCCCATTTATAAATATTATTTTTTTCACATTTTCCTAATTTTTTAAATGCTTTAAGAATTGGTTTTAAATAATTTTTTTCTTGTCTTTCACAATCTCCATAATTTAATCTTTTTTGCATAGTAAAATTAAACATTGAAAAATAAATCCCTATTAAAAAATAAGGATAATTTATTAAAGAAGTAACAGCAAATTTTCCATAATTATAATAAGTAAAAATAAAAGCAGAATATAAGTCATAAACAAAATAAGTCAATACAAATTTAACTATTTCGATTAAAATAAAAAATATAATAATAATTCTATTAAAAAATTGAAAATTACATTTATATATAAAATAAAGAATAAATGTAGTTAATAAAAAATAAAAAATTTCATTATAAACTAACCAAAAATAATTTAATATATGTTCTTGAATTTCTTTTTCTAAAAAATATGTTTGAAATCCAAAAAATAATGAAATTATTTGAGTAAAAGATATTTTTTTTAATAAAGAATGATCAAAATAAACCCACATTGGATTAATATCAATAAAAACTAAATTTAATAAAAAAATAGAATATAACATAAAAAAAACAACAAGTAAAAAAAGAATATATTTATATATTTGATGAAGAATAAAAGAAAATAGCATACAAATATTTGTATAATGAATAAATGAATGATTTTTTTCCTTATTAATTCTTTCTTCTCTTTTTTCTTCTGTTTTTTCATCTAAATAATGTATAAATTTATAAAATAAACTAAATCCACTACAACTAAGTAAAATTCTAGGAGAATATTTTAATCCTACAAAAAAAATACAATTTAAAAAATAACCTAAACTTTCATAAAATGTTCTTCTATTTTTTTGTGAAATAGGTGAATTATATAAATTAAAAAATAATGTTCCGAAAAGATAAAAAATCATTGATAAACCTTTTATTCCTTTTATATAATTAATTCCTGTATCATTATATATATCTTCTTCATTTTCTTTATCAAATAAAATATCAATATTTTTTGAAAATGAAAAAGCACTTTCAAATATTTTTTGATAATTTATTTTTTGACTTTGATTTGCAAAATTAGTATTTTTACTTTTTATTGTCTCTCTAGGTTGTATATCATTTTTTTTTAAATTTAATAATCTAATAATCAGATTTTTAAATAAAGTCAAAAAAAAAATGAGAATAATAATATATAAAGGAATTTGTTCAAATGAAATAAATTTATATGTATATTCATTAGAAGTATCTTCAAAACTAAAAACCTTAAGTTCTTCATCAGTAAAATCTTTTTTACTAACATATTTTTGATAAAAATTAATAAATAAATTTCTGTAATCTTCATCTGGACAAGTATTGCTTTTATAAGCTAAACATAAAGCAAATAAATAAGTTGTATCATTAAATGTTGAATCCCTTCTATTTCTTTCATCAATAAAAACTAAAACATATGAATAATTATTTGTTTCATTTTTTTCTAATTCTATTCCATATCTTTTCTGCATGCAATCTCTATAGGTTGATATATCATTTATATTTTTTGATGAATCTAATACCAATTTTAAATAATTAAGATATGCTTCACTTGATGTTATATTATCATTTAACGAATATTTAGTATTTAAGAAGTTTCGACACTCCTTTGATTTTATATTATTTATTATTTTTGAAATGTTTTTCTTTTCATTTTGAATAAATAATAAAAATATATCTTTTAATGTTGAATTTTTTTCCTCATTTTTTATATAATTGAGTATTGGATTTGATATAATTATTTTAAATATAAAGAATTGATATAAAAATAATATTTTCATTTTAATATAGTTTTATTTATATTATTATTTTTTTAAATTATTTATTTTAAATTTTTAAAATGGAAAGTGAAACCTTAACATCAAATTTCAATTTAGAAAAAATGGAAAATATAAAAAATATAAAAGAAATAGAATCATTATTTGCAAAAGTTGAAGAAATATATTTTACAAACTACAAACCAGAAAGAAATGAATTATTAAAATCTTCAATTTTAAATTTAATTCAATTAATAAATGACAATCTACAAATTTCAAATTCATTATCAAAAGAAGAAATATCATTTTTATATTCAGTAAAAAGTTTTGCCTTAGATAAATTTCCAGAATATTCAAAAGAATCAGAAGAATCAGCAACAAAAAGTGTAATTTAATAATTTATATAAATTTTATATATTTTAATAGTTAAAATTAAATCCATTCATAGCAGATAATTTTAATTGTATTGCTCATATAATGTGGAAAAAACCAGATATAGAAAAAGCAATAAAATATTTTAAAGATGCATTAAATTTAGATCCAAAAAATAAAACAAGTTTAAGAAGTTTATCAATGATAATAAGAACAAAACAAGTAAATTCAAATGAAGAAAAACAAATAATAGCAAAAGAAAGTTTAGATTATGCAAAAAAAGCAATAACTTTAGATTTAAAAGACTCATTATCATGGTATGTTTATGGAAATGCATATTTTTACAAAGCATTTATTGATAAAACTCAATATAATGATTTGAGATTTGCATTAAGTGCATATAATAAATCTCAAGAAAAAAAATCAAAATATAAAAATCCAGATTTATATTATAATAGAGGAGTAGTTCATGCATATTTAGAAAATTATGAAAATGCATATCAAGATTTTTCAGAAGCAAATAATATTGATGAGACTTTAAAATCAAATGAATTATGTGTTAATATAATTAATACAGTTCAATCAACTTGTAAATTAATAAAAAATCAATGTGGTTTAAAACCAAAAAAATTAGCTCAAATAATAACAACAATACCAAGTAATTTAAAAGATGATATTAAATATACTATTATACATACTAGTGGATTAATTGAAGGTACTAATACTGGTAAATTAATTACTGGAAAAATTATTACTCCTGTTAAAAGTTGCTTTGAAGTACCAATTAGTGTTGTTTGTGTTGATTTTTCTGGTGAATTTGTTTGTGTTAGTTTATATAATATTTCTAAAGAATTTTTAGATACTATTTCATATATGAGTAGTACTTTTGTTGTTTTAGATCCTGTTTTAAAAATTATAAAAATGAATGGTGTTGGGGAGGATAAAAAAGTTTATGAGTATCCTTGTATTCAAGTTAGTGATTTACAATGTTTGTTAGTTGATGGAAAATTTTGTTCTGGATTTGCATCTTCTGCAACTTTAAATAGTACTTTCTTTAACTAATTATTATAATAAAAATATTTATTTTTAACTATTAATTTTTAATTTTAATTTTTTTTTAATAGTAAAAAGAGAATTTTATTTATTTCAAAGAATAAATTTTAAAGTTAATTTAATAATAATAATAAGTAAATATCATTAAATAAAATAATTATTATTATTCTCTTATTGAAAATTTATTATTTTTTATTTCAATTAAAATAAAAATAGATTATTCATTATAAGGTTTAATATTTGTTTTAAATATTTATAAATTTCTTATTTTTAAATTAAATAAATTTTCATTTAAAAAAAATAAAAAATATTATTTATTAAGCTTCATCAAGTTTTTTTCTTAATCTTTGATTTCTATAATTTTGAATTCTATTTTGTAACTCGTTTACTAATTTATTCTTTGATTCAAATTTTAATCTTCTTTCTTCATCTTCTCTCATTTTTAAATATTGTTCATTTTCTTTTTCTTTCATTAAATTTTTAAAATCAGATTCAATTTCTTGTAATTTAGTAGCAAGTAAATCATTATTATTTTTTTGTTCTTGATATTTATCTCTATAATTATCCCTTTGTTTTTCCATTGAATTTAATTCTAATCTTTGTTTTTCATCATTTTGTCTTAACCCATAATTTTCTTTTTGTAAAGTTTCATTTTCTCTTGTTATTAAAT
>JAEEGK010003760.1_pt1 | contig 37594 bp, 30 predicted proteins | sample 8958771 | NCBI WGS metagenome assembly JAEEGK01 (sample SAMN16246547, study PRJNA631951) | gut metagenome | biome: gut microbiome; feature: rumen; material: SC-attached | host: Bos | place: Iran: Karaj | collected 2018-10
AATAATAGCAAATAGTGTTTATTGTTGCGCATATATATCATGATTTTCGGGCAAAATTACACTAAAAAGCCCAAAAAAGCAAATTTCTCGCAAAAAAATACTAATTTTGCACCCAAATTTTAATAGACATGGATCAGAAAGTATTCAAGGCAGCCCTTTTCGACCTCGATGGCGTGGTGTTTGACACTGAGCCACAATACACTGTATTCTGGGGTTCAATCTGCCGACAGTACCATCCTGAACATCCGGGACTTGAACATGAAATCAAGGGTTCTACACTCACACAGATCTATGACCGCTGGTTCAGTGGGCCGTTGGAGGCTGAGCGTGCGGATGTGACCCGTAGGTTGGATGCCTATGAACAGCAGATGCACTATGATTATATCTCTGGTTTTGAGGCGATGATTGCCGACCTGCATCGGCATGGGGTGAAGACGGCAGTCGTCACCAGTTCGAACATCCCCAAGATGGAGAGTGTGTATCGCTATCAGCCTGGATTCAAGCGTCTGTTTGATGCCATTCTTACCTCCGAGGACTTCGATCGCAGCAAACCCGATCCGGATTGCTATCTGAAGGCAGCAGCCCGTCTGGGTGTTCAGAAATCGGAGTGCATTGTCTTTGAGGATAGCTTCAACGGCTTACGTTCCGGACGTGCCGCAGAGATGGCTGTCGTGGGGTTGGCTACCACGAACAAGACGGAAGATATTAAACCTTACTCTGATATGCAGATTTCTGACTACCAGTCTGTTAACTATGGCTCCTTTGAGCGCTTGTTGAACTCGATTTGAATCCATGAATTCTCAGAATACACCTGTACATATCCGACTCTGGCATCATGATTTCTGGCGTATGGCGATTGCCAATCTGCTGTTGACGATGGCGGTCTATATCCTGGTACCGACATTGCCCCAGTGGCTGCTTCTGACGCAGGAATTTTCGCTTCAGGAGACAGGTCTGGCTATGGGTGTCTTTGGGGTCGGACTCTTTACATTCGGTGCGTTTGTATCGTTTCTGATTCAGCGCTATCGTCGTAATATGGTGTGTATCCTGGCTGTATTGGCGATGGTGGCACTGTTTGGTGTCATCTATTATGTCGGTATCGAATCAGGTCTTTATGCCGATCTCTCATTGATGCTTATTCAGCGTTTTGCCTTAGGTGCTTGTTTCGGATTGGCACAGATGGTACTCACCAGTACCCTGATCATTGATACCAGTGAGAGTTATCAGCGTACGGAAGCCAATCATGCTGCAGCCTGGTTTGGACGTTTTGCCCTCTCTTTAGGTCCTTTGGCAGGACTGTTGTTGCAGCGTGTGGCAGGTTTTGAAAGTGTGGTGATTGCTGCCGGCGGTCTGGCGACTGCCGCACTGGTACTGATCTTCCTGGTTGATTTCCCATTCCGGGCACCTCTGGATGATACTCTCACCGTGAGTCTCGACCGGTTCTTCCTACCTCATGGTATCCCGTTGTTCCTGAATCTTCAGTTGATCATGCTGGCAGTAGGTTTGTTGTTCTCATTGGCTCTGACGGAACAGTTCTATGCGATGATGATGGTGGGATTCCTGCTTGCTATTCTTGCCCAACGGTTTGTGTTCCGTGATGCAGAGGTGAAGAGTGAGGTGGTGACAGGTCTGATCCTGATGGGAGCCGCGCTATTGATGATGTTGACACGCACGCAACAGATCGTGGGTTATGCAGCACCTGCCTTTGTAGGATTCGGTTTGGGTATCATCGGTTCACGATTCCTGCTGTTTTTCATCAAACTGAGTCGTCATTGTAAGCGTGGCACTTCTCAAAGCACGTTTATGCTGGGATGGGAGAGTGGTATCGCTTGGGGCTTAGGACTTGGCTATGCGCTGTTCGAAGGTGATTCAACACCTATTTTATTAACAGCCCTGGGTCTGGTGCTGGCTTCATTGTTGCTCTACAACTTCGTCCACAACTGGTTCGTCAGCAACAAGAACAGATAATCCGCAACGTTTTTGATAGTTGGATTTCAGGCATAAAAAATGGCTCGCCGCTGCGAGCCTAATTGTTAACCTTAAATCTAATACTATGAAAAACACATTGCAAAAGTACATCTTTTCTCCGATACTTGCAAGCTTTTTGCCGATTTTTTTTCGAATTTAGCCTAAAAAAGCCTAATATTTAACTTCTGTTTACATTTTAGCCTGCTTTATACTTGTTATTCCGCCCGAAATCCACTATCTTTGCACCCACAAAACAAAAATTAGGATGAAGTTCAGGATACTCATTACCTTATTTATAATAAGTTTCCCCCTCTGTATGCTGGCCCAGCGACGCCAGTTACAGGAAGCACGTTCCATCATCAAAAGCGGCAAGAACTATGATCAGGCCGAGAAGATGATGACCAAATTATTGAAGGATTCTGCCAACCTCCATAAACCCCGTATTTACGAAATGTGGCTCACCTCGGTTGAGAAACAATATGATCAGGTGAATGAGGCGATGTATAAGAAGCAGAAAGTGGATACCACCAAGTTCTTCGATCTCACACGACGGATCTTTACGATTGGCGAACGTCTTGATTCTCTGGATATGCGTCCGGATAAGAAGGGGCGTGTCAGCCTTTCATATCGTACCGATAATGCCCAGCGACTGGCCACCTATCGTCCCAATCTTTATTTCGGAGGCACCTACCATCTGCGAAAGAATCAGTTGCAGACGGCCTATGATTGTTTCGAGATGTATCTCGATTGTGATCGTCAGCCACTCTTTACAGGCTATGACTTCTGGAAGAATGATCCGTTGATGCCAACGGTGGCATATTGGGCCACTTATACGGGTTATCGTATGGGAAATCCGGCACTCACCCTGCGTTATGCCAACGAGGCGCGTCGTGACACCTCTAAGTTGGAATACACCATGCAGTATATGGCACAGGCCAGGCTCATGATCAAGGATGAGAAGGCCTATCTGGCCCAGTTGCAGGAGGGTGTCAAACTGTACCCGAAATCACCTTATTTCTTCCCTCGTCTGATGGATTACTATATGGAGAAGGGCGACTACGAGAAAGGACTCTCTTATGCAGAGGACGCCTTGCAGACGGATAGCCTGAACGAACTCTTCCTGTTGGCTAAGTCCACCATGCTGCTTAATCTGGGACGCAATGAAGAATGTTTGAAGGTCAGTGAGCGTTTGATCCAAGTGAATGTCCGGAATGCCGATGCCTACTACAATGCAGGTACTGCCTGTCTGAACATGGCCCTTAACATGGACTCTCGCCGAGAGAAGAAACAGATCCGTAAGATGTATGAGAAAGCCCGGCCTTTCATGGAGTCCTGTCGTCAACTTTTGCCTGATGCAAAGGAGAAATGGGGCCCTTCGCTTTATCGGATTTACTTCAATCTGAACCTCGGACGACAGTTTGATGAGATTGATAAAATCTTAAAGAAATAAAAAATATTGCCTATTTCCATACGTATTTGACATTTTCTTCTTATCTTTGTGTTTTAGAATCAATTCATTCAATCTAAAACAAATAAATATAAGAAACTATGGCAGATAATGCTCAACTGATTGCTCAGTGCGAGGCACGGGCTAAAGAATGGCTCTCTCCGGCCTTTGATGAGGAGACACGTAAAGAAGTTCAGGCAATGCTTGATGATGCAGACAAGACTGCGCTCATCGATGCCTTCTATCAGAATCTTGAGTTTGGTACGGGTGGTCTCCGTGGTATCATGGGTGCCGGTACAAACCGTATGAACAAGTACATCGTGGGTATGGCTACCCAGGGATTTGCCAACTATATCTTGAAGGCATTCCCCGGCAAGCAGTGCTCCGTGGTGGTAGGTCACGACTGTCGTAACAACGGACGTATGTTCGCTGAGGCAGTGGCTGACATTTTCTCTGCTAACGGCATCAAGGTGTATCTCTTTGAGAGCCTGCGTCCTACACCGGAGATCTCATTCGCCATCCGTCAGCTTGGCGCACAGGCAGGTGTCAACGTTACCGCTTCTCACAACCCGCGTGAGTACAACGGCTACAAGGCCTACTGGGACGATGGTGCACAGGTGCTGGCTCCGCACGACAAGGGTATCATCGACGAGGTGAACAAGGTGAAGATCGAGGACGTGAAGTTTGAGGGTAACAAGGAACTCATCGACATCATCGGTGGTGAGATGGACTGGGATTACCTGCAGGCAGTGAAGGAGGCGATGGTAGATCAGGATGTGATCCTGCGCCAGAAAGACCTCAACATCGTTTACTCTCCGATGCACGGCACAGGTCGTGTCATCATCCCGATGGCACTTCGTTCTTGGGGCTTCCAGAACATCCATGTAGTACCCGAGCAGATGGTGATCGATGGTAACTTCCCCACAGTGGTAAGTCCGAACCCCGAGAATGCAGAGGCTATGACACTGGGTATGAAACTCGGTACCCGTCTGAATGCAGACCTCGTGATTGCTTCCGATCCCGATGCCGACCGTCTGGCTATCGTCTGCCGTAACCCGAAGGGTGAGTGGGAGATCCTGAATGGTAACCAGACCTGTATGATGTTCTCTTGGTATATTATCGCCAACAAGAAGAAACTCGGTCAGTTGAAGGGCAATGAGTTCTTGGTAAAGACCATCGTTACTACTGAGGAGATTGCAGAGATTGCCAAGAAGAACGGTGTGGAACTGCGCGACTGCTACACAGGCTTTAAGTGGATTGCCAACGAGATCCGTGTCTCTGAGGGTGTGAAGAAGTACATCGGCGGTGGTGAGGAGAGCTTCGGCTTCCTGCCGTTCGATAAGGTTCGTGATAAGGACTCCCCAGCATCAATCTGTCTGATCTGTGAGATCGCAGCCTGGGCAAAGGACAACGGCATGACCCTCTACGACCTGCTGATGAACATCTACGCTGAGTATGGCTTCTCGAAGGAGAGCACCATCAACGTGGTGAAGCCAGGTAAGAGCGGTGCCGATGAGATCAAGCAGATGATGGTTGACTTCCGCGCTAATCCTCCGAAGGAGTTGGGTGGTGAGCCTATCGTACTGTGGAAGGACTACCAGACCCTCGAGGGTAAGAGGGCTGACGGCAGTGTAGAGAAACTGAACATGCCGACAACCGCCAATGTGCTGCAGTGGTTCTGCGCCGATGGTACGAAGATCTCTGTTCGTCCTTCAGGTACTGAGCCTAAGATCAAGTTCTACTGCGAGATTAAGGATGCCGACTTCAAGGGTGCTGCTGACTATGAGGCAAGTTCGAAGAAGGCCGATCAGCGCATCGAGGCTATCAAGAAGAGTCTGAATCTCTAAGATCTCTGACAGACAACTGATAAAATAAATCCCCGCCAACAGCGGGGATTTATTTTATCTATCTCTTGGATCAATAGAATATCAACGAGAGCGTGTATGCTACGATGGTAGATACAGAGACGGAGATCAGACCTGGCATCATGAACGAGTGGTTCAGCAGGTACTTACCGATCACTGTCGTGCCAGAGCGGTCGAAGTTCACCGTGGCGATATCCGACGGATAGTTCGGGATGAAGAAGTAGCCGTAGACAGAGGGCAATACACCGAGGAGCACAGGACCAGGGATACCCAACTTATAAGCCAGTGGCAACATGGCTACCACCACAGCACCTTGAGAGTTGATCAGCACGGATACCAGGAAGAATACAATCGCGATACTCCAGGGATACTGGGCTACGATACCTTCGAGAGCGTTCTGCATCTCACTCATATAGTTAGAGAAGTAGGTGTCGGCGAGCCAGGCGATACCATAGATGGCAACCACGGCCACCATACCAGACTGCCATACCGGACCAGCCACAGCCTTCTTCGGCGCAGCCTTACAGAAGATAATCATCAGGGCGGCAGCAGAGATCATCACAATCTGGATCACGAGATTCATCTTCAGACCAACCGTACCTTTCTCTGTTAAGCCTTCGGCTACAATATTGGCTTTGGCAAGGGCAGCGGCAGAAACCTTTACACCATCACCAATGACGAGATCTTCTGCACCCTTGATAGCCTTCACGGTCTCGTAAGAGGGCAACAGTTCCGGTAAGGCAGCAAACATCACGATGACTGCGAGGGCGCCGAGGAAGATGAATACGGCATTCTTAGCCGACTGCGGGATCTGCTTGTCGAGGGTGGTGGCACTAGAACCGTAGATATACTCACGCTGTGCGGGATCGGCAATCTTCTTCTGGAACTCAGGATCCTTGTCAAGGTCCTTACCACGACGATAAGACGCAGCGGCAGCAGCCATCAGACCACAGACGCAGGCAGGGATGGACACCATCAGCACACGGGGGATCGTGATGTCGAAGTGGTTTGCATTAGAGATCGTCACGAAAGCCACCACGGCAGCAGCGATCGGTGAACAGGTGATACCTACCTGTGAGGCGATGGAAGCCACACCGCAGGGACGCTCAGGACGGATGCCTTTCTTCAGGGCGATGTCGCAGATGATAGGCATCAGGGTGTAAACCACGTGACCTGTTCCAACCAGCACTGTCAGGAAGAAAGTGGTCAGCGGAGCCAGGAATGTGATACGATCCGGATGCTTACGCAGCAGTTTCTCCGCAATCTGGATCAACCAGTCCATACCGCCAGAGGCCTGCATGATACCAGCACAGGTCACGGCTGCAATGATGATGTAGATCACATCGGTAGGAGGTGTACCTGGTTTCAAACCGAATCCGAACACGAGAATAGCCAGACCGATACCGGAAATGGCACCAAGGGCAAGACTACCATAACGAGAGCCTACCCACAACGCTCCGAGTACAATACAGAGCTGAAGAATCATTGTGAATGTTACCATTTTAATAAATAAGTTTTTAGTTATCTCTTTATTTTGTGTGCAAAAATAAGAAAAATATTTGTAAAACCATACTTTTTTGGGAGAAATATTAAAAAAATTTATTTCCTTTTGCCATATCGAATATTTTTAGTACCTTTGCGCCCTAAATATAAAAGTTAAAAAGTAAACAGGTAAAATAGTAAAATATGGCTAAGAAATTTGCCGAGCACAGTGGTCTGAATCTGACCAAAGTCAACGATGACATCCTGGAGATGTGGCGAGAGAAAAACGTGTTCTGGCGCTCTGTCGAAGAGCGTGAGGGCTGTCCGCAGTTCGTATTCTTCGAGGGTCCTCCCTCTGCCAACGGACATCCGGGTATCCACCACGTACTGGCTCGTACCATCAAGGACACCTTCAACCGCTATAAGACGATGAAGGGCTTCCAGGTGAAGCGTAAGGCTGGTTGGGATACACACGGCCTGCCCGTAGAACTGGGTGTGGAGAAAGAACTGGGTATCACCAAGGCCGATATCGACAACAAGGCATCGGATAAGTACATCTCTACGGAGGACTATAACAAGAAGTGCCGCGAGAACGTGATGATGTTCACCCAGGAGTGGCGTGACCTCACCGAGAAGATGGGTTACTTCGTGGATCTGGATAATCCTTATATCACCTACGACAACAAGTATATCGAGACGCTGTGGTGGTTGCTGCAGCAGTTCTATAAGAAGGGCTTGCTCTATAAGGGCTACACCATCCAGCCGTATTCACCTGCTGCCGGTACAGGTCTGAGTTCACACGAGTTGAACCAGCCCGGATGTTATCGTGATGTGAAGGATACCACGGTAACTGCCCTCTTCAAGGCCCTCGATCCTAAGGAGGAATGGACGAAGTGGGGTACACCTTACTTCGTGGCATGGACCACCACACCTTGGACCTTGCCTTCCAACACCGCTCTCTGTGTCGGTCCGAAGATCGACTATGTGGCAGTGGAGACCTATAACAGTTATAATGGTGAGAAGATCACCATCATCCTGGCAGAGAGCCGACTGAATGCTTACCTCGCACCCGAGGGCAACATCACCGACGGTGAGGAGATGCCTGAGTACAACAAGGGTGAGAAGTTCGTACCTTATCGCATCGTAGGCCATTATACCGGTGAAGAACTTGTTGGTCTGAAGTACCAGCAGTTGATGCCTTGGGTGAAGCCATCTGCCAAACTCGATCAGAATGCAGCCGACTATGTGAAAGCATACGCCGCCGCTCATCCCGAGAAGGTGTTCATGGGTGAGAACGGTAAGGATCAGTTTGTGGAGATGGAGAGCGAGGCTTTCCGTGTGATCCCCGGTGACTATGTCACCACTGAGGATGGTGCCGGTATCGTACATATCGCCCCGACCTTCGGTGCCGATGATGCCAAGGTGGCTAAGGATGCCCATATCCCGAGTCTGTTCCTTATTAATAAAAAAGGTGAGACGCGTCCGATGGTTGACCTCCAGGGTAAGTATTACGTGATGGAGGAACTCGACGACAACTTCATCGCTACCTGCGTCAACAAAGAGGGCTACAGCCATCACGCAGGCGACTACGTGAAGAATGCCTACGCCCCTGAGTTCAATAAGGATGGTAAGTACGACGAGCAGGCTGCTGCTAAGGCAGAAGACCTGAATATCGTCATCTGTATGGAGATGAAGCAGGAGGGTACGGCACTCAAGATCGAGAAGCACGTACACAACTATCCCCACTGCTGGCGTACCGACAAGCCCGTGCTCTACTATCCGCTCGACTCTTGGTTCATACGCTCTACAGCGAAGAAGGATCGTATGTTCGAACTCAATAAGACCATCAACTGGCAACCCGAGTCAACCGGTACAGGTCGTTTCGGTAACTGGTTGGAGAACCTGAACGACTGGAACCTCTCTCGTTCCCGTTTCTGGGGCACACCGTTGCCTATCTGGCGCGATGAGGATGGTAAGGAGATCTGCATCGGCTCTGTCGAGGAACTCTACAATGAGATCGAGAAGGCTGTGAAGGCAGGCTTCATGGCTTCGAACCCATTGAAGGACAATGGATTCGTTCCTGGCGATATGTCTCAGTCTAACTACGACAAGATCGACCTGCACCGTCCGTATGTAGATAACATCGTACTCGTCAGCGAGAGTGGTAAGCCGATGAAACGTGAGACCGACCTCATCGATGTGTGGTTCGACTCCGGTTCAATGCCTTACGCACAGATCCACTATCCGTTTGAGAACAAGGACCTGATCGATAAGGGCATCGCCTTCCCCTGCGACTTCATCAACGAGGGTGTGGACCAGACCCGTGGTTGGTTCTTTACCCTGCACGCCATCGCTACGATGATCTTCGACTCCGTGGCCTTCAAGAACGTGATCTCTTCAGGTCTCGTGCTCGATGCCAAGGGTAACAAGATGTCAAAGCATGTGGGTAACGTGGTGAACCCCTTCGATATGATCGGTAAGTTCGGCTCTGATGCCGTCCGTCTGTATATGATGACCAACTCCGAGCCTTGGGATAACCTGAAGTTCGACCCGGAGGGCGTGGATGAGGTACGCCGTAAGTTCTTCGGCACCTTATATAATACATATAGCTTCTTTGCACTCTATGCCAATGTCGATGGCTTCGATCCGCAGGCAGCCCAGGTGCCCTTTGCAGAGCGCCCGGAGATTGACCGCTGGATCCTCTCTTGCCTGAACACCCTTATCAAGGGGGTAGAGGCAGAACTCGACGGCTATGATCCCACCCGTGCAGGCCGACTCATTGACGCCTTCGTCAACGACGACCTCTCTAACTGGTATGTCCGTCTGAACCGTAAGCGTTTCTGGGGTAAGGAGATGAGCGCCGACAAACTCTCGGCTTATCAGACACTCTATACCTGTCTGATGACGATTGCCAAACTGTTGGCACCGTTCGCACCGTTCTATGCTGATCAGTTGTATAAGGATTTGGGCGGTGAGCTCGATTCCGTACACCTCGACAAGTTCCCCGTGGCTGATGAGGCTCAGATCAATAAGGATCTCGAGGCCCGTATGCAGATGGCCCAGAAGATCACCTCTATGGTACTGGCCCTGCGTCGTAAGGTGAACATCAAGGTGCGCCAGCCGCTGCAGGCCATCATGATTCCTGCTGTTGACGCTGAGCAGAAGAAGCACATTGAGGCTGTGAAGGACCTGATTATGAACGAGGTGAACGTCAAGGAACTTCGTTTCGTAGAGGGTGCCGGCGTCCTCGTCAAGAAGGTGAAGTGTAACTTCCGTACGATGGGTAAGAAGTTCGGTAAACTCATGAAGGGTGTGGCTGCTGCGATGGATCAACTCTCACAGGAGCAGATCGCCGAACTCGAGCAGCAGGGTAGCATCGCTATTTCAGTCGAGGGCCAGTCCCTGACCGTCGAGGCAGTCGATGTTGAGATCATCAGCGAGGATATCCCAGGTTGGCTGGTGGCCAACGAGGGCAACCTGACTGTCGCCCTTGAGGTGGAACTCACCGAGGAGTTGAAGAACGAGGGTATGGCCCGCGAGCTCATCAACCGCATCCAGAACATCCGTAAGGAGAGTGGTCTGGAAATTACCGACCGTATCGCTGTGGTGCTGGCACCTCAGGCCGATGTCGAGAAGGCTGTGGCTCATTTCAGCGACTATATCAAGACACAGGTGCTTGCCGACAGCATCGCCATCCAACCCAATGAAGGTCAGGAGGTTGACTTCGATGACTTCACGTTAAACATTAAGGTGACTAAACAATAAAACAATAACAATAACTAAAGAATTATGGCAGAAAAAACCCGCTACACTGATGAAGAACTCGAGGAGTTCCGTCAGATTATCAATGACAAACTGGCTTTGGCCAAGCGCGATTACGATGAGATGATGCGCGTGCTGACCAATCAGGATTCCAACGATGTTGACGACACATCACCCACCTACAAGGCATTGGAGGAGGGTAGTGCCACCCAGACAAAGGAGGAACTGATCACGATGGCAGCCCGTCAGCAGAAGTTCATCCAGGGTCTGAAGGCAGCGCTCGTACGTATTGAGAATAAGACCTATGGCATCGACCGCATCACGGGCAAACTGATTCCCAAGGAGCGTCTGCGTGCCGTACCTCACGCTACGTTGAGCGTTGAGTCGAAGATGAATCAGAGCAAACGGTGAAGACTTCAGGAAGCGCGCTGATTACCAAAGGCAGACTGGCAATCATCTTGGTGGTTGCCATTCTGTTGATTGACCAGGCCATCAAGATCTGGGTGAAGACGTCGATGATGCTCCACGAGAGCATCCATGTGTTCGACTGGTTCTATATCACCTTCATCGAGAACATGGGTATGGCCTTTGGCATGCAGTTGGGCAGCAAACTCATCCTGTCGTTGTTCCGTGTGGCAGCCATCTCTGTGCTGGGCTATTATATTTGGAAACAGGTTCGGAAGAATGCGCGCACAGGCTATATCGTCTGTCTGTCGATGGTACTGGCAGGTGCTGCAGGCAATCTGATCGACTGTCTGTTCTATGGTCTGATGTTCACGGAGTCCTCTCCTTATTATGTCTCTTACATCGTGCCTTTCGGTACGGGTTACGCCCCGTTCCTAATGGGTAAGGTGGTGGATATGTTCTACTTCCCGCTGTTTGAGATGGACTGGCCTTTGTGGATGCCCTTTGTCGGCGGTGAGCATTTCATCTTCTTCAGTCCGGTGTTCAACTTCGCTGATGCCTGCATCAGCGTGAGTGTCGTCTGGCTGTTGCTGTTCTACCGTCGGGAGATCAGTGCGATTGGTCATAGTGAAACGCATGAAGAGGAGTAGGTACTATATCGTCCTGCCGCTGGCTATACTGCTGCTTGCAGCCTGTAAGCCGACGGTGCCTAGCCAGGTCATTCAGCCTGACGACATGGAGGAAGTGCTCTACGACTACTATCTGTCAAACGGTATGGCGATCACCCCGGGTGAGGAAGGCGGCAACTATACCAGGGAGTATTACCACCGACTGGCGCTGAAGAAGCACGGCTATACGCAGGCCGACTTCGACACGTCGATGGTGTGGTATTACAACCACCTGGAAGACCTCTTCCGAATCTACGAGCGTGTGCAGCACCGTTTGGGCGAGGATGCCCTGGCACAAGGTACCTCCATCCGTGAACTGCAGCAGTTCACCACCTATTCGCATTCTTCTGACACCACCGACGTGTGGGAAGGCAAGCGTTTCCTGTTGCTCTATCCCCAGGCGCCGTTCCATGTCTATCAGTTCCGTCAGCGTGCCGACAGCAGCTATCATGCAGGCGACAGTTTCCTCATGGCCTTCGGCACCACCTTCCTGGTACAGAGTGGTATGCGTAACGCACAGGTCTATCTGTCGCTGGCCTATGACAATGACACCATCATCACCCGTGAGTACGGTGTTCCCCCCTCAGGCAAAGGCGTCGTCCGTATCCCTGAAGTGGATCACAGACTCAAGGAATTGCGTGGTTTCATTATCTTGAACCGTCGCGACGACAAGCACGTGGAAACCGACGAGTGTATGCTTTTCCTCGACCGTATCCACTTCTTGCGTATCCGTAAAAAGAATCAATAAACATTTAAACTAAAAACCGATATGAAACTACGATTGTCAATCATGAATTTCCTGGAGTTCGCCGTGTGGGGTGCCTATCTCACTTGTATGGGTAACTATCTCGGAGTCGCAGGTCTGGGCGATCAGATCGCCTGGTTCTATGCCATCCAGGGTATCGTGTCTATCTTCATGCCCACATTGATGGGTATCATTGCCGATAAGTATATGCAGCCGCAGCGTGTGCTGGGCCTCTGCCATCTGTTGGCAGGCGGCTTCATGCTGGGATGCTGGTGGCTTGGACTGCAGGCTGGCTTCGGTCAGGAACTGGAGTCGAAGAGCCTCTTCATCGCCCTCTATACGTTGAGTGTGGCGTTCTATATGCCCACCATCGCTTTGGCAAACACCACCGCCTTCACGATCCTGAAGAAGAACGGACTGGACACCGTCAAGGACTTCCCGCCGATCCGAGTACTGGGTACCGTCGGTTTCATCATCACGATGTGGTTTGTCAACTGCGCCTGTTGGGAAGACGGCTCTTTCTCGCTCACCTTGGCAGAGAGTGCCCATAAGTTCCAATACACCTACATGCAGTTCTTCGTGTCGGGCGTGCTGAGTCTGGTGCTTTTTGCCTACTGCTTCACGCTGCCCGAGTGTAAACTCGAACCGAAGAAGGGTGTCTCCCTGGCAGAGAGTTTCGGTCTGAGTGCCTTCAAACTCTTCAAGACCCGGAAGATGGCTTTGTTTTTCATCTTCTCCGCCCTCTTAGGTATGTGTCTGCAGGTGACCAACGGTTATGCAGGCCCCTTTATCACGAGTTTCAAGGGTAGTGCCGATGCGGCCATCGCCTCGTCGTTTGCTGCCAACAATGCTACGTTGCTGACATCCATCTCCCAGATGTCCGAGGCCCTTTGCATCTTGATGATCCCCTTCTTCCTGAAGCGTTATGGTATCAAGGTCGTCATGCTGATGTCAATGTTTGCCTGGGTGTTCCGATTCGGTTTCTTCGGCATCGGCAATCCCGCTATGCCAGGCGTGATCCTCTTCATCCTGTCATGTGTCGTCTATGGTGTCGCCTTCGACTTCTTCAATGTGTCGGGCGGTATCTTCGTCGATCAGGAGTGTGAGCCCTCTGTGAAGGCCTCTGCCCAGGGACTCTTCATGATGATGACCAATGGCGTCGGTGCCACGATAGGTACGCTCGCTGCGGGAGAGATCGTGAACTACTTCTGCAGTTGGGAAGGCGGCTTCCTCATGGGCGACTGGACCACCTGTTGGTTTATCTTCTCTACCTTTGCGCTGATTGTAGGCGTATCGTTCGCTCTGGTTTTCCATCCGGAGTCTAAATAATTGAAAACTTGAAATGAAAGAAACCAGATATTTCTTCGTGCCTGATGCTGCCCACCAGCAGGAGTTGCCCTCCGATGAGGCGATGCATGCCATGCGCGTGCTGCGCCTGAAGGGTGGCGACGAACTCTTCCTGATGGATGGTGAAGGTTGTTTCTATCGTGCTCGGGTGACGATTGCCGCCACGCGTAACTGTTACTACGAGATACTGGAAACGCTGCCTCAGGAGCCCCAGTGGCAGGGTCGCCTGCACTTAGCCATCGCCCCCACGAAGATGCTCGACCGCATTGAGTGGATGCTGGAGAAGGCCACCGAGGTGGGCGTCGATGAGGTGTCGTTCCTCAACTGCGCATTCTCTGAGCGCAAACTGCTGAAGTTGCCGCGTCTCGAGAAGATCGTGACCTCAGCTGTCAAACAGAGCCGCAAAGCCTGGAAGCCTGTGCTCAATGAGATGGTGCCCTTTAAGAAATTCATTGCGGCCCATCAGGAAGGTCCGCGCTACATCGCCCATTGCTACGACGAGATTCCCCGTACGAACCTCTTCGACGAACTGCGCCGCCAGGAGAGCGACGATGCCCTGGTGCTGGTAGGCCCAGAGGGCGACTTCTCCATCGAGGAGGTGCGCATGGCAGTCGAAGCGGGCTTCATCTCCGTGAATCTCGGAACCAGTCGGCTCCGTACGGAGACCGCAGGTCTCTCCGCTGTGATGATGATGCAACTTTCGAAAAATTAAACATTAAACATTAGATAATATGACTGACGAGAAAATCATGGCTACTATCAAGCCTGACGGTGAATGCTGGCAGCCGGAAATCGAGAAAATGCCAAGAGAGCAGCTGGAAGCGCTGCAAGTGAAGAAACTTAAGGAGAGCATCAAGGTTGCCCTGCAGTCACCTTTCTACAAGAAGCGTCTGGGCGACCTCGGCATCACTGCTGATTCCATCAACTCATTGGCAGATCTCCGTAAGATCCCCTTCACCACGAAGCAGGATCTGCGCGACAACTATCCCTACGGCCTCGTAGGCAGGAGTCTCGATGATGCCGTCCGTATCCACTCTACCAGCGGCACCACAGGTAATCCCTGTGTCGTGGTCTATTCTGAGCACGACATCTGCTCATGGGCCAACATGATTGCCCGTAACCTCTATATGGTGGGCTGCCGCAAGAGCGACATCTTCCAGAACTCTTCAGGTTACGGTATGTTCACTGGCGGTCTGGGCTTCCAGTATGGTGCAGAGTGGTTGGGAACGATGACCGTTCCTGCTGCTGCCGGTAACACCAAGCGTCAGATCAAGTTCATCAAGGACTTCGGTACCACCGTGCTTCATGCCATTCCTTCTTACGCCATCTATTTGGCAGAGTGCATCAAGGAAGAAGGTATTGATCCCAAAGATCTGAAACTCCACACGCTCTGTATCGGAGCCGAGCCACATACCGAGGAGCAGCGCCGTCGTATTGAGCGCGTGCTGGGTGTCAAGGCCTACAACTCGTTTGGTATGACCGAGATGAACGGTCCTGGTGTCGCCTTTGAGTGTAAGTATCAGGATGGTATGCACCTCTGGGAGGATAACTATATCGTGGAGATCGTCGATCCCGACACGCTGGAGCCTGTGCCCGACGGTCAGATGGGAGAGATGGTGCTCACCACCCTCGATCGTGATATGATGCCAGTATTAAGGTATCGCACGCGCGACCTCACCCGCATCATTCCTGGCGAGTGTAAGTGTGGACGAACCCACCGCCGTATCGACCGCATCAAGGGACGTACCGACGATATGTTCATCATCAAGGGAGTGAACGTATTCCCGATGCAGGTCGAGAAAGTGCTGGTGCAGTATCCTGGTCTTGGCAGCAACTACCTCATCACGCTCGATACTGTTGGTGATAGTGATGTAATGACTGTTGAAGTTGAACTCGAAGGACTGGATACCGATATCTATCCCGATATGCAGAATATGATTAAGGACATCCAGGCAGCCCTGAAGAGCGAGATCCTGCTGAAGCCTCAGGTGAAACTCGTGAAGAAGGGTTCACTGCCTATGAGCGAGGGCAAGGCTGTCCGTGTGAAGGATTTAAGAGAAGGCAGAGGATGAAACAGTGGCTCGCAGCTTGTCTGCTCCTATGCATAACCAGTGTCTGCTCTGCCCAAGGGTTGGCACTGCGTGATGCGTTTCGTCAGATGCCCGACTCGGTGATGCCTACACTCACGCAGAACAACCGTCTCGACTGCCTCGATTTCCTCGATGCAGGGATGAAGGCAGAGGTCAGGAACCGTCTGGGAGGCACCAGTGTGATGACAGCCTTGACATCCGACAGCCTCTCACTGCAGGTGAGTCCGGCCCTGCGGGTGGATATGCTCCTGCTCACACTGGCAGAGCCCATCGACACGGTGGATCAGGTGATTGTAGTAGGGGAGACCTTCCTCGTGGATTCCATCTACGGAGAGACCACACTCCGCTATTTCACCCCCACCTGGCAACCGATTCCCGTTCCGCCGTTGAGTGAAAGTCAGCAGAAACGGATCGCTGGATTCAGTTTGCAAACGATCCTTAAATGGAGCGACGAACTTATAAAAAAAGTTAATATCAAGGTCTAAAATGATAACAAATGTGCATTTAATGGAAAATTTACATATATTTGCATCGTGTTTTTCATGGTATTAGATTATTAAGGTTAATTAATGAATCTTATTTATCGCGAGATAAGTACTTTTCAAACTCCATGCGCAATACAAATCATTTTTTGTAATGCGAATGGTTAAAAAAAAGGGAACCTGAGAAGGTTCCCTTTTTACGTGTATTCCATGCGTGTTACGTCATATTTCCTAGTACACGTAGGAAATATGATTTCTACACCTACAAAATAGTTTTTCTACGTGTAGGCGTAAATGCCCCATAAGGCACGAAGCAAACGAGGCACGTAGCTCGACTATCTCGACCCACGTACCTCGCGCCCCTCGACCTACGTAGTTAGCTGTGTTACGGAAGATATGTAATGGTCGTTCAATAGTCATGTCCAAGTCTTTCAAATAATCCTTTATCCCTATTACAAGGCTGTTGTAAGACCGTTACATGGCCACTGTAAAGGCCTTACAGATTTGCTGTAATACAATTAAAGACTATTTGTAATTTGCTTCGAATCGTCGTTTGTTGTCACCCTGCAAATTGTTGTTACCACCCATAACAAGTTTGTTGTCAGCATGTTATTAGCCTGGTGACAACAAAACAACAAATTCGACGAAAAAAACTTTTGTTGCGTACTGGGGACTGTCCCTGATATTTAAATAGCAAAGGGGCTCGCTTCTCAGCGAACCCCGTATGCTACATTACTAACTCGTAAAAATATATTTTTCCATATGTTTTGGCAGATTGGATTATTTATTCTATCTTTGCAGCGTCAAACCTATTAAACTTTAAGCATGTTACCATTATGAGGAAAAGAATTATGTTTATCTCTGCCCTGCTTATTTCGTTGTTTGTTTCTACCAACGCGTTGGGGCAAGCATTTGATCCTTGGGTCTATGAGAATCCTGAAAAGGAAATCTATGCCATTGAGAAATTTTGGTCCGAGACGCCGTTGAAGGTAGGCAATGATTTTCCTAAGGCAATGATTCGTAATTTCGCCAAAGCTTTCTGTAGTCAGTACCAGAAATATGCGCCCAATGTCGCCATGACGCTGTATCTGAAGAATCCCGGAAACAATAATGTTGAGATGGACAACTATTATATGGAAGACGATCCTCGCAACGGTTTTATCAGGTGTAATATGCCTGGACAGTTTGATTACCTGACAGAAATGTGCTATTGGAAGCGTGCTAACGGCCATTCACTGGTAGGTGTGCTGCTGCAGATGGGACATGAGGGCGAAGGCGTAGATGATGACAGTGTCTTACTGTTCTACGACTACAATCCTTCCACCCGCACGATGACACCCGATATGAAGGTGTATAAGACTGTCAAAGATATTCTTGCCAAACATATGGGTACGCCCACCTTCAATCTGCCAAAAGAAGGCAAAGATATCAGCGTGCATTACATTGAATTCATCCAAACTGATGAGAATGATTTCAAATGGGAGCAAAACACGCTGAAATGGGGAAATGACACGTTTAAAGAGATCGAAGGGGAAACTGGCTATTATTGATAGGGCGACCCCCCAAAAACGAGGCACTCGATGTTGTCGGGTGCCTCGTTATTGTTATTTGAAGGGGAAAGTCATCTTGTCTTTCATTATTTCCCTGGCGGTCTCTTTGTCTAAGGTGAAGACGTGGTTCAGGATGCCGACGGAGACCATTCTGAGTTCGTCTTTGTAATTGATATACCCTATATTATATAAGGTGTGATCCTTGATGATCAGATTGGTCTTGAGATAAGAGTCAGCCATGTTGACGGTCAGCACGGTGCTGATGGATGCCAGTTCGGTGGTGAAGATGTTGGTCTGCTTGTCCACCTCGTCGTTGACTACTTCTGATACGACACTCTTGATGGCCGCCATGTGGGCGTTGCGGTCAGGACAGGTGGCGATGAGCACACCAGCGACTACTGCTAAGAAAACGATCAGGAATATGAACTTCTTCATTTCTTTCTGTTATCCATGTTTACGGAGGTGAAACGGAATTCTGAGGCGTCGATGAAATGTACATCGTACTGTCCGGCACGCTTCTCGATATAGTCTTTCTTCATCTTGGCGTATTTCTTCTCGATGTCCTTGCGGGTGAGGGCCGACACCACGACAACGGTGCGGTTCTTGAAACCGAGGCTGTCTGTACAGAAGTTACGCAACTGGTATGAGTAGTTGCTCTTGCCGGCGAGAAACTTCTTGGGCGTAAGCCATACGCTATCTACTTCCTGGATATCTGTGAAGAAGACAATGGAGTCGGTGAAAGAGGCGGCGAATCCGAACATATATGCCTTAGGCACTACACGGTTCTGAGCCAGAGTGGGCACGATAGCCACTGCCGCCAGGAGTAAGGCAGCGAGGGTGATGTGTCTGATGATTTTCATTTATCCTAAATATGTTTTTAATGTTTTATTCTTTGTACATGTGCGGAGTTTGCGGATAGCCTTCTCCTTGATCTGACGGACGCGCTCACGGGAGAGGTTATATTTCTCGCCGATCTCCTCGAGGGTGAGTTCCGTCTGGTTGATGCCATAGGAGGCCTCGATGATGTTGCGTTCACGCTCATTGAGTATGCCCAGGGCCTCCTGGATCTCCGACTTCAGCGACTCTTCAACGAGGGCCATGTCGGTTGTGGGCGTGTCGTCGTTGGTCAGGACGTCGAGCAGACTACTGTCCTCATCGCTGGTGAAAGGTGCATCTACGGATACATGTCGTCCGCTGATGTTCATGGCCTCGTCGATCTTATCCTGCGGCAGGTCGATGTTGTCGGCAATCTCTTCCACCGAGGGACGACGCTCGTTTTCCTGCTCGAACTTGTTGATCTCCCGATTGATCTTATTGACGGAACCGACCTGATTGAGCGGCAGTCTGACGATACGGCTCTGCTCGGAAATGGCCTGCAGAATGCTCTGACGGATCCACCATACGGCATAGGAGATGAACTTAAATCCCCGTGTCTCATCGAAACGCTCGGCAGCCTTGAGCAAACCGAGATTGCCTTCATTGATGAGGTCGCTCAGCGTGATGCCCTGATTCTGGTACTGCTTGGCCACTGATACGACAAAACGCAGATTGGCTCGCGTGAGCCTTTCCAACGCTTTCTGATCACCATTCCTGATTCGCTGGGCGAGTTCTACTTCTTCCTCTGCCGTCAGCATCTCCTCCTTGCCGATCTCCTGGAGATACTTTTCAAGGGAGGCACTCTCACGGTTGGTGATTGATTTAGAGATTTTAAGTTGTCGCATTATAATTCCGTTTTTTAGCCAATTTGCAAAAGTAGGGCATTTTTCTGAAACTACCAAAAAAAAAGCCACGAAATTTCAAATTCGTGGCTTTTTTCCTTTTTTTTCGCTTATTCGTTCTGCAAGGGCACTGCGAAATAGCCTTTCTTGCCAGTGGGATAGATACCCTGGATGTAGAGCACGGGCTCCTTACTGGTAGAGGCTTCCTTCACGACATCCTGCAGGTCGTCGATGGTCTTGATACTCTGATCGTTAACCTTCTGGATGATGAAGCCCTTAGGTACGCCGGCATCCTTCAGTTTGCCACCGCTGATCTTCATCACTTCGAGTCCGTAGCCGATATTGAGCTGCTCCTTCTGGGCGTCGGTGATGGCACGGAAACTACCTCCCAGTACGTCGAGGTCGGCATTCTTCACCACCTTCGTGTTACCCTGTTCGTTCTTCAGTGTAGCGCTCACGGTGTGGCTCTTCTTGTTACGCAGATAGGTGAGGCTGACCTTGTCGCCAGGACGTTTCTTTGCGAGGATACCCTGCAGTTCACCGAACTTGGTGACCTTCTGGCCATCGACTGCTGTGATGACATCGCCTTCCTTCAGACCGGCTGCCTCTGCTGCACCGTCTTCAACCACCTTGGCTACGTAGATGCCCTCCATTGTGCCGAGATCCACTTCCTTGTCCTTCTCCTTCTCAGCATCCACGAAGTTCTTCACGTCGGTGCCCTGAATACCGATCATGGCGCGCTGTACGTTACCAAACTGCTTCAGGTCGTCTACCACCTTGTTCATGATGGTGGTGGGGATAGCAAAGCCGTAGCCGATATTCGAACCCGTCTGTGAATACAGCATGGCGTTGATACCTACCAGTTCACCACGGGTGTTGACAAGGGCACCACCTGAGTTACCCTGGTTGATGGCGGCATCGGTCTGGATGAACGACTCTACGCCGTTGGCACCGAGGGTACGGGCCTTGGCAGAGATGATACCTGCCGTGACGGTGTTGTTCAGTCCGAGAGGGTTACCTACGGCGAGTACCCATTCACCGATGCGTACTTCATCGCTGTTGGCAATGGTGATGGCGGGCAGGTTCTTACCGTCGATCTTGATGAGTGCCAGGTCGGTGGTCTTGTCGGCACCGATCACACGTGCGGAATATTCTTTATTGTCTGTCAGACTGACTGTCAGTTCGTCAGCACCATCCACCACGTGGTTGTTGGTCACGATGTAACCATCGGCTGAGATGATCACACCTGAACCGGCTGCGGCACGCTTCGGGGTCTGTACCTGACGCTGGCGTTTGCCGCCGTTACCCTGACCGCGTCCGAAGAAACCTCCGAAGGGATCGGAGAAAAAGTCCTCGAAGGGATCATTGTACTCGACGGTCTGGATCTTGGAGTTCTGTACCGACTTGATATACACCACAGAGGGGAGAGCCTTCTCTGCTGCGTAAGTCAGATCGACAGGTTGTCCGGCAGGAGCTGATGATACAACTGGAGCGGGAGCAGTAGCTGTAGCGGCGTTCGTGTTGGAGATGGCTGCTACAGAAAGAACTAAAGCAACGACGCTTACGGCGGGAGTTGCTACATTTACAATCTTTTTCATATTCTCATTCATTTTATTATGTATTTAAATTCAACATGGGCAGCTGGGCTGCGTTAACTCACTCGCTGTTTGACGGTGCAAAGATAGGGGCAAAATTCGGTTTACTGACAAAATGTCGTGAATATTTGTCCCAATTTAACAATTTTGCCAAGACGCTTAACGGGCATTTGCGATTAATACTTCAAATCTTAAATTAATGACAAATTTAAGGGTTGATACCATTTTTAGTTGAATATAATTAATTATCGATACTTTTTGTATTGCAAAAGTACTCCTTTTGAAAAAAAAAGAGTACTTTTGCAGCCGAAAGCACTGTCACGGTCTGTCGCTGGTGTCATTTAGGCACAAGAGGAAAGTCCGGGCAGCATAGGGTACCCCACTTCTGAAAGTGGAAGCTATTGGTGACAGTAGGTGAGGGCAGAAGAAAATAACCGCCTTGCTTCGGCAGGGTAAGGGTGAGAAGGTGGTGTAAGAGACCACCAGCCGGTGGGTGATCATCGGGCTGTGTCTGCTGGGGGCTGCAAGTTCGCGTATACCATCGTCTGAGGGTTGCCCGTCCGATTTACGATGGAGGGTAGAACGCTTGAGCTATGGGGTGACTCATAGACTAGATAAATGACAGACGCCATCCGCAAGGGTGGTACAGAACCCGGCTTATAGGGACAGTGTTTTCTTTTTTAATTGAATGAGGCGTGAAGAGTGGATTCTTTCATAATGAGATTGTGCGGAAGGCGATTCTGACGGTCCGTTTCTTTACCGAGAAACGGGTCATGGCAGAGGCTGCTGCCCTGACGTACTCTTCACTGTTGGCCCTGGTTCCCATCCTGGCTGTGGTGTTTGCCATCGCCCGTGGGTTCGGCTATAACAAATATATCGAAATCTGGTTCCTCAATGCCTTGTCGTCTCAACCTGAGGCGGCCAATGTCATTGTGGGTTTTGTGAACAGTTATCTGGTACATATCCAGAGTGGTGTCTTCCTCGGTGTCGGTCTGATCTTCATGCTCTATACCGTGCTGATGCTGGTGAATAACATTGAGGAGACTTTCAATCAGATTTGGCAGGTGAACAATGCGCGCCCGATCATGCGTTCCCTGGCCAACTATCTCGCCATGTTCCTGCTGTTTCCCATCATCATCATCGTGTCGATGGGTCTTTCCATCGTGATGACCACCCTTGCCGATAAAATCGAGGATTTCATGGTGCTGGGACCTGTGGTCAGTAAGTTGCTCGACATGTCGCCCTCCTTGCTGCTGTCGATCCTGTTTATCGTCCTCTACGTGTATATGCCCAATACGAAGGTCAGACTCTCGTGTGCCATCGTACCCGGTATCCTGGCGGGTCTGGCGATGCATGTGCTACAACTCTTCTATATCTATGCACAGATCTGGGTGACGGGCTACAATGCCATCTACGGTTCGTTTGCTGCCCTGCCGTTGTTTATGCTCTGGGTGCAGTTCTCATGGACCATCTGTCTGTTTGGGGCGCAGTTGACCTACACCAACCAGAACCTGAACCGTATCGGTATCAACCTGGAACCGATGGAGATTCATCCGAAGATCGACATGACGGATGATGAGCGTGGCCCTGAGGCGACGAAGCTCTATGCTGATAACATAGACTCCCTGTAATCAAAGGTTTTTTTTGCGGGCCAGTTCCCAGAAGGCTACGGCAGCTGCTGCAGCCACGTTGAGGGAATCGACCTGATGTGACATCGGGATGCGGATCACGTAGTCTGCATCATGGATGGTCTGTGCGGGTAGGCCGTCGCCCTCTGTACCCATGATGATGGCGAGTTTCTCGGTTTGCTTTAACCGCGGGTCGTCTAATGCGATGGAATCGTCGGTTAATGCCATCGCAGCCGTGGTGAAACCGAGGTCGTGAAGGGTGGCATAATCATCGAGCCACGTCCAGGGCACCAGGAATACACTGCCCATCGAGACGCGTACAGCCCGACGGTTCAAGGGGTCGCAGGCGTTCCTAGTGAGCAGGACGGCATCGATGCCTAAGGCGGCGGCAGAACGGAAGATGGCACCGATATTCGTGGTATCTACCACACCGTCGATGACCACGATCCGACGGGCCTGTCCGATGACATCGGCTACGGCAGGCTCAGGCCGACGCTGCATCGCACAAAGAACCCCGCGTGTCAGCGTATAGCCCGTGAGTTGTGCCAACAGTTCGCGCGTACCTGTATATATAGGTATATCACCGCATTTGTCGATGATGTCGGCAGCATCCCCCGTGATATGCTTCCGTTCGCAGAGCAGGGCCTGTGGCGTATATCCTGCCTGCAGAGCCACTCGGATCACCTTCGGGCTCTCGGCAATGAAGATGCCACGTGTGGGATCCAACCGATTACGCAACTGCGCTTCGGTGAGTGAGGCGAAGATGTCCAGACGAGGGTCGGAGAGGGTGGTTATTTCGTGAATCATTCGTCGGTAGCAGGTTTGGTGTAGAATTCGATCAAACGGGTGAGGGCACGCTGACAGACCAGACAGAACTCCGGTTCCTCATTGGTGCGCATACGGCAGTTCTCTAAGCCGCGCCACACGCCATTGGTGAGATAGCCGCCACCCTCGAAGAGACCGGCCTTCCCTTCCTGCACGAGATCCTCCCATTTCCCGATGAAATGGTGCTGGGTGGTCAGATTCGGTTCCCAGGGCTCCGTGTCGGCAAAGTACATCGGATCGTCATTGCCATAGGCATACTCATCGCCCAGACCTCCGAAGGAATGGCCGAATTCATGTACGACGACTGGTAGGAAGTGCTTGCCTCCCGTATAACTGAGGTTATAGGAGTTGTAGATGCCGCCTCCGCCGTAGTGCTCGGTATTCACGAGGATGATGATATGCTCATAGGGTGTGCCTGCCAGTACGTTATGCAACTGCTTCAGATGCAGCGTCGTCAGATAACGGTCGCTGTAGAAGGTGTCGAAGTGGGAACCGAGAGCGGTCTGCTTCCAGATGCCCTTTGAGGGTTCACTGGTACCCGATTCTTCCGATACCGACTTGAGGGCGATGATGTTGAAACGGTCCTGCAAAGACTTGAACGGCTCGTGATGGAAGAGGGAGCCGATGGCCTTCTGGCAGTCGGAGATATAACGGTCCATTTCATCGGCGGTGTATCCCTCCGCCACAAAGGCGATATGGATGCAGCGGGTGGTGTCGGCTGCCTGGTGTAGGATGTCGTAGGGAGTGACGTCACGGAGGCCAGCCTGACGGATCAGGATGTCTGAAGGCACCACGGTGTGCGTCATGGAAACGGCCGTTTCATCGTGGTAGTCGTAGAGTTCTACCGTGATTTCAACGGTATCCTTGGGGAAGGGTACGAGGAAGACATTCTCAAACGACTTCTTCGTGTGTTTCGCCTCGTCGGTAGATAACCATTCCTGAAAAAGTGTCGAGAAAGAGTGACGAAAGATGACCTCATTCTTGCCAAGAGGTCGCATGATGATCTGGCCGTTACCTCGCAGGGGTACCTCACTCAGATGTTGGCGCTTGCCATACCACCGTGGCAGGGCTACCAACTCATCTATATAGATGGCTGATTGCGAATGATCGCCCGCAAACGTGTAGTCGAGTCGGAGGGTTCGATCTTCGAAGTAATCCGAAAATCGCTGCGCACTTGACGATAAAGATAAAAATAATAAAAGACTGAAAACCAGTATATTCTTCATAATTCGTTCATTAAATCCTTTACATAACTTCTGCTCCAGTCACGCAGGTGGTGTTGCTCCTTGTCGTATTGCAATAAGTCGAGGTCGATCGCCACGATGCCATCCTCGTTATGGGTGCGTCCTAACCGTTTCTCCGTTTCTTTCAGTACCTCATTTAACAAGTTCATACTGAAGGCGGTAGTAGCCCTGCAAAGTTGGTTGAGATAGGGTTCCTTACGGATGCAGTTGACGGGTTCTGTCCAGATGGCTGAGGTGAAATGTACCTCGGTGAGCAGTTGAGTCAACTGCGACCTGGCTGCCTGCAGGTTCGCCTCCTGATTCGAATTCGAGGCGAGACTGATGATAATCTGATGTTGCTTTTGAGTCATAACGCATGCAAAGGTAATGATAAAAGTAAAAAGGTAAAAAAGTAAAAAGGTAAAAAATGTAAAAAGGGCAAAAACTAACGGGATAATTCTTCTGCTATCTCCGTTTTTCTTTGTATCTTTGCACCAAAAGTTGTAAAAGAACTGCTATGCAGAGTTGACAAAATGAAAGAAAATGCTTTATTTTTGTGAATTCTTGCTCAAAAATTTGGTCGAATGAAATAAAAAGTGTAATTTCGCAGCGTTTTTCAGAAACATGAACGTATTAACATTATAAAAATAACAATCAAAATGAAGAAGTACAACTTTAATGCAGGTCCCTCTATGCTTCCCCGTGAGGTGATTGAGAAGACCGCTCAACAGTGTCTTGATTTCAATGGTTCTGGTCTTTCTCTGATGGAGATCAGCCACCGTGCTAAGGATTTTCAGCCCGTTGTCGATGAGGCAGTGGCTCTGGTAAAGGAGTTGCTCGATGTGCCCGAGGGTTACTCCGTGATCTTCCTCGGTGGTGGTGCCAGTCTCGAGTTCTGCATGATCCCTTACAACTTCCTGATCAAGAAGGCTGCTTACCTGAACACCGGTGTTTGGGCTAAGAAGGCCATGAAAGAAGCCAAACTTTTCGGTGAGGTAGTAGAGGTGGCTTCTTCAGCCGATGCCAACTACACCTTCATTCCGAAGGACTGGACCGTTCCCGCTGATGCTGACTATCTGCACATCACTACTAATAATACGATTTATGGTACAGAGATCCGTAAGGACCTCGACGTGCCCGTTCGTCTGATTGCCGATATGTCATCAGATATCTTCAGCCGTCCTATCGACGTGGCTAAATATGATGCCATCTATGCCGGTGCCCAGAAGAACCTGGCTATGGCTGGTGTGACCATCATCATCCTGAAGGACGATGCACTGGGTAAGGCTCCTCGTGAGATTCCTACCATGCTCGACTACCGCACACACGTAGATAAGGGTTCTATGTTCAACACACCTCCTGTAGTGCCTATCTACAGTGCTCTTGAGAACCTCCGTTGGATCAAGAAGCAGGGTGGTGTTCAGGCTATGGACAAGTTGGCACAGCAGCGTGCTGAGATCGTTTATGGTGAGATCGACCGCAACAAGATGTTCGTAGGTACCGCTAAGGAAGAGGATCGTTCACTGATGAACCTCTGCTTCGTGATGGCTCCTGAGTATAAGGAGTTGGAGAAGGACTTCCTCGACTTCGCCGTTTCTAAGGGTATGGTTGGTGTGAAGGGTCACCGTTCTGTTGGTGGTTTCCGTGCTTCTTGCTATAACGCCCAGACCATCGAGGGTTGCAATGCACTCGTGGCTTGCATGAAGGAATTCGAGGCTAATCATTAATAATATTGTATAATGAAAGTATTAGTTGCAACAGAAAAACCATTTGCAAGTGCTGCTGTTGAGGGCATTCGCAAAGAAGTAGAGGCAGCAGGCAATGAACTCGTGCTGCTCGAGAAATATACAGAGAAGGCCCAGTTGCTGGATGCCGTGAAGGATGCCGACGCTATGATTATCCGTTCGGATAAGGTGGATGCAGAGGTGCTCGACGCTGCCAAGCAGTTGAAGATTGTGGTTCGTGCCGGTGCAGGTTACGATAACATCGACCTCGCCGCTGCTACTGCCCACAATGTTGTCGCAGAGAACACCCCGGGTCAGAACGCCAATGCCGTAGCAGAACTCGTATTCGGTCTGCTCGTGATGGCTGTACGTGGTTTCTACAATGGTAAGAGCGGCTCTGAGTTGCTCGGCAAGAAACTGGGTATCCTCGCTTTTGGTAATGTAGGTCGTAACGTGGCCCGCATCGCCAAGGGCTTTGGTATGGATGTCTATGCTTACGATGCTTTCTGCCCTGCAGAAGTGATCGAGAAGGCTGGTGTTCACGCCGTGGCTAATCAGGATGCACTCTTCGAGACCTGTGACGTGGTGTCACTCCACATCCCTGCAACACCTGAGACCAAGCAGAGCATCAACTATGCACTTGTTGGTAAGTTGAAGAAGGGTGGTGTACTGGTGAACACAGCCCGTAAGGAAGTGATCAATGAGCCTGAACTGATCAAGTTGATGGCAGAGCGTGAGGATCTGAAGTTCGTGACAGATATCATGCCTGATGCCAACGACGAGTTCCTGAAGTTCGAGGGTCGTTACTTCTCAACACCGAAGAAGATGGGTGCCCAGACTGCAGAGGCCAATATCAATGCCGGTATTGCTGCCGCCAAACAGATCAATGCCTTCTTTAAGGATGGTGATACGAAGTTCCAGGTGAACAAGTAAAAATCATAAGCTATATCCATTCATTATGAAAGGAGCCTCTCTGAGATTGAGAGACTCCTTTTTTATTTCTTGATGATTTTTTTGCCGTTCTGTATAAAGATACCCTTGTAGGGATTGGCTGTCGGTGTACCGTTTAGGTTGTAGATGGTTCCATCGTCAGATCTTTGGTAGATAGAAGGTCTGATGGCAGTATAGCCCTGATCTCCGTAATAGCCTTTGATGATAGCATCCTTCAGATCTGTCTGGTTGAACTCCGGCACAGAACGGTGCTCGCCATCCGACAGCCCCATCCAGTAGAAGGTTCCTATATCATTGGCTTTGGTCTTTTCCACGAAGTAACGGGCGAAACTCAGCATATTCTGACGATAGAGCCCATAGCCATTCTCCGTACTCGTTCCCCATTCGCCGATAATCACAGGTGCACCTTTAGCCACCAGATATGACTTGAGTGAAAGGATCATCTGATCTACTATACTCTTGGCTTTGCTGAGGTCCTTGATGTCGAGATACGAGTGGACCTCGAAGATGAGGTGGTTCTCCACCTTGTCGCTGGGACGTTTCATGTTTCTCAGCGGATCTTGCAGATGCGGGCTCCAAGTGTCTGCACCACTACAGGCACCGTAGGTCGTGACGATAAGGTTGCGTTGGCTGTTGTTTCCACCTGTTGCCCTTACCACGTCCACAAAACTCTGAGCATAGTTGTTGATGGCGTTATAGGCCGCTGTGGCTATCGTATTGTCATAACCTGAAGGGGTTGCCATCGAGGCATAGTTCCACGAGTGGTAGGAGTCGAGCATCTCGTTATAGCCCTCAAAGAGCAGATGTTCGTCATAATCCTTGAATTCCTCTGCGATCTGTTGCCATATCGCTTCGAAACAGTCCTTCTGTTTGGCATAGTCCGACTCGCTGGCTATCAGCCAGGCGGTGTTGGCACTTCCTGTATCGTGATGAATATTGAGGATGCAGTACATACCTTGACTGATCACATAGTCAACCACTTCATGCACACGTTGCATCCACGATTCCTGAATCTTTGTACCGATGGGGTCGTTCGCACGGTCCCATGGGGTCAGCGTATTGGTGCTGCTAATGAGTTTTACGCTATTGAAGGTGGCTTCCATGTGCGGATACCAGGTTACTGGCACTCGGATGGCGTTGAAGCCGGCATCTTTCATCATCTTAATCAGTTCGGGCTTAGTGATAACTTGCCCCCATGACGTCTCATAATCAGATGGTGTCCTGTTGCTCCAATACTCAATCCACATATTGTTGATATCACCAGAGTTACTGTCGAGTGTGTTGCCAAGGTTCCAGCCCACACACATATTCTTGACAGCTTCATTGGCAGTCTCAAAATCTGCGCCTTTACTGTTGATACACGCCAACAGTCCGCAGACGAATAAAAGCAATTTCTTCATACAATCCTGGTCTTTATTGATAGATGGTTTTTATTATCGGTTGCAAAAATACGAATTATTTATGAAATAAGGAATTAATAATAGGAAAGATTTTGCAGATTCAGAACTTTTGCGTATTTTTGCACCTAATTATTCAGAAACTTTAAAACCAAGTATTATGCAAAGTGACCCAAAGCAGTGTCTTTACTGCACCAACAATCAGACACTCCACGATCTGATGATTGAGATATGTGAACTGTCAGTGTCTCGTGCTTTCCTTTTCAAGGAACAGACCTATCATGGTCGTTGTCTCGTAGCCTATAAGGATCATGTCAACGACCTGAATGAACTGTCCGACGAGGACCGTAATGCCTTTATGGCTGATGTGGCTCGTGTCACCCGTGCCATGCAGAAGGCTTTCAATCCTGAGAAGATCAACTATGGTGCCTATAGTGACAAGTTATCGCATCTTCATTTCCATCTGGCACCGAAGTATGTCGATGGTCCTGATTATGGTGGCACGTTCCAGATGAATCCAGGTAAGGTGTATCTCTCTGATGCAGAATATGCCGAGATGATTGAGAAAATCAAGAAATATTTATAATAGTATGGCAATTATTAAACCCTTTAAAGGTATTCGTCCGCCAAAAGACTTGGTGGAGAAAGTAGAGAGCCGTCCTTACGACGTGCTTGACAGTGAAGAGGCTCGCGCCGAGGCTGGCGACAATGAGATGAGCCTCTATCATATCATCAAACCCGAAATCGACTTCCCCGTAGGCACCTCCGAGTACGATCCCAAAGTGTATGAGAAGGCTGCCGAGAACTTCCAGAAGTTCCAGGATAAGGGATGGCTCGTGCAGGACGCGCAGGATCATTATTATATCTACGCGCAGACGATGAACGGGAAGACACAGTATGGGCTGGTGGTCTGTGCCCATACCGACGACTATATGGCAGGTCGTATCAAGAAGCACGAACTGACCCGTCGCGACAAGGAAGAGGATCGTATGAAGCACGTGCGTGTGAACAATGCCAACATCGAACCCGTGTTCTTTGCCTATCCCGACAACAGCGTGCTGAATGCCCTCATCATGCGTTATGCCGCCACAGAGCCCGAATACGACTTCATCGCTCCGATCGACGGTTTCCGTCATCAGTTCTGGGTGATCTCCGATGCTGCTGATATGCAGACCATCACCGAGGAGTTTGCCAAGATGCCGTCGCTCTATATCGCCGATGGCCATCACCGTTCGGCTGCTGCTGCCCTCGTGGGTGCAGAGAAACAGAAGCAGAATCCCAACCACCAAGGCACCGAGGAGTACAACTTCTTCATGGCAGTCTGCTTCCAGGCCTCACAACTCACCATCCTCGACTACAACCGTGTGGTGAAGGATCTGAACGGCATGAGTTCCGAAGAGTTCCTCGCCGCCCTGCAGGTGAACTTCATCGTAGAGGACAAGGGTACGGAGATCTACAAGCCCCAGCAACTCCATGAGTTCTCGCTCTATCTGGATCAGCACTGGTTCAGTCTGAAGGCGAAGGAGGGTACCTACGACAACTCAGATCCTATCGGTGTACTCGATGTTGATATCTCCAGTCGTCTGATTCTCGATGAGATTCTGAATATTGGCGACCTGCGCTCTTCACAGCGCATCGACTTCGTGGGCGGTCTGCGTGGTCTGAAAGAACTGAAGCGTCGTGTGGATTCCGGTGAGATGCGTGCCGCGTTGGCACTCTATCCCGTCTCGATGCAGCAGATCATGGATATCGCCGACAGCGGAAAGATCATGCCGCCGAAGGCCACCTGGTTTGAGCCGAAACTGCGCTCCGGACTGGTGATCCACAAACTGGCCTGACACGTTTAAAACTAACTGATACAACTATGAAGAGATGGATGTTATTCGGCTTGTTGTTCGTCGGTATGACGGCACAGGCCCAGACGGCGAGGAAGTTTACCCTCGATCTGACTGACGACGGGAAGGCACAGATGGTGTGCTTCCTTCCGGAGACCCCTTCAGGCAAAGCCATTGTGGGTGTGCCTGGTGGTGGCTACTCTGTACTCTCTAACGGACATGAGGGCTATCTGGCTTCCGACTGGCTCAACCAGCAGGGTATCGCCTATTTCGTGGTGAACTATCGTCTGCCTAATGGTGATCGCACGTTGCCGATGGGCGATGTCTGGAAAGGTATCCGTATCGTTCGCGACTCCGCAGCTGTCTGGGGCATCAATCCTCATGATGTAGGTATCATGGGCTTCTCGGCAGGTGGCCATCTGGCATCCGTCATCTCTACCCATTCCGAGTTCGACTTGCGTCCTGACTTCACGATTCTGTTCTATCCGGTTATCTCGATGGATGAGCGGGTATCCCACAAGTGGTCGTGCGTGAACTTCCTGGGTGAGGAGGGACAGAAGAATCCTGACCTCGTACGCGACTTCTCGACGATGAATGCCGTGCGCCGTCATCTCACACCGCCTGCTATCGTCATTACTGCCAGCGATGACCGTCTCGTACCTTTCGTCACCAACGGACTGGAATACTATAAGGCGATGCGTAATGCGGGTAACGAGTGTACGATGCATGTCTATCCCACAGGTGATCATGGTTTCGGCTTCGGCCCTTGGTTTAAGTATCACGACCTGCTGCTCGAAGACCTCGGCAATTGGCTGAAGAACCTTCAGACACCTAAGCCCGATGCCATCCGTGTGGCTTGTATCGGAAACAGTATCACCGATGGACATGGCATTGAGATGGCTTCTCAGTATGGTTATCCTGCCCTGCTGCAGAAGACTCTGGGCGACGGCTACTGGGTGAAGAACTTCGGCGTGAGTGGTCGCACGATGCTGAATAAGGGGGATGTGGCCTATATGAATGAACAGGCTTGGCGCGATGCACAGGCTTTCAAACCCGATATTGCCATCATCAAATTAGGTACCAACGATACCAAACCCCAGAACTGGAAACACTCGGCTGAGTTCAAGCAGGATCTGGAGCAGATGATCAAGGCGCTTGGTAACGCGAAGATCTTCCTCTGCACACCGATCCCAGCTTTCAAGGACTCTTGGAATATCAACGATTCCATCATCGTCAATGGTGTGATTCCCATCCAGAAGGAAGTGGCTCGTCAGCATGGCTTTAAGCTGATCGATCTGCATACGCTGATGCTGAATGATGAGGAACTAATACAGCCCGATGGTATCCATCCTAATGAGAAGGGTGTAGCCAAGATGGCTGAGATCATCGCTGCCGCCATCAAGTAATACCGCCATCAAATGATAAATGAAGAGAGGCCCGTCATCACGACGAGCCTCTTTCTTTCTCAAAATATATCTAACTTATAAACTGTTACTTTTGCGGAAGGTGAGGGATTCAAACCCCCGATACCCTAAAAGGGTATACCGGATTTCGAGTCCAGCGCGATCGTTCACTCTGCCAACCTTCCGATTGTATTGTACGTTGCTGATTAAGCGTTTGCAAAGGTAATACAAAATCCCGATACCACCAAAAGAATTATTGGAAACTTGCGAAAATTATTCAAAAGTAAGTTTCTCCAAGCGGTTTCTCAATTGTTCCGCCTCACTCTTGCGGATGCCTAACTTAATCTCGCAGGTGTTGTCATACGTCTGCGAGATGATCCTTGGCTGCATCTCCTTCACGATCCGCATCACATCATTCATCATGGGGTAGGCGAAAGTATAGGTGATGACTTCCTCCACCTGACGCGTCTCTATCTCGCAGTGGGCAATGGCGTCTGAAGCTGCCTCACGATAAGCCACGATCAGTCCGCTGGTACCGAGGTTTACACCCCCATAATAACGCACCACTACGATGAGGATATCCGTCAGTTCGTTGCTGTTGATCTGTCCGAGGATCGGTTTCCCTGCTGTCGATGAGGGCTCTCCGTCATCGTTGGCTCTGAACTCCGTGCGCTCAGGGCCCAGCATGTAGGCATAGCACACATGGCGCGCATCATAGTACTTCTTCCGATACCCCGCCAGCAGCTCCTTGATGTCCTCCACCGACGTCACATGATGAGCGAAGGCGAGGAACTTGCTCCGCTTCTCAGTGTAGTAGCCCTCGCCTTCGGTCTTAATCGTTTTATACTCGTCAGTCATACTGAAGGATTTTCCTCGCGCCGCGGGGAAAAACTTTAGTTGTTATACTCCTGCCAGCTCTTGATCTTCACATCTTCGAGACTCATGGCGGTGAAGGCCTCGATGAAAGCCTTTGCCAGACGCACATTCGTCATCAGAGGAATATTGTGATCGATGGCACCACGACGGATCTTGTAACCATTGGTCAGCTCACGGCTGGTGTGGTTCTTCGGCACGTTGATCACCAAGCCCACCTTATGCTGTGAGATCAGATCCATCACGTTGTTGTCGCCTTCCTCATCAGGCCAAGCCACTGCTACAGCTTTCACGCCGTTGTCGTTGAAGAACTTGGCGGTACCGGCAGTCGCATAGATGGTGTAACCCTTCTTAGCCAACTGCTGAGCGGGCTCGAGCAGAGAAACCTTACCCTTGGCGCCACCAGAAGAGATCAGTACGGCATCCTTCGGAATTGAGTAGCCTGTAGCAATCAGTGAGTTCAGCAGTGCCTCGTTCAGGTCGTCACCCAAGCAACCGACCTCACCCGTAGAGCTCATATCCACACCCAGCACAGGGTCTGCGTTCTGCAGACGGGCGAATGAGAACTGTGAGGCCTTCACACCGATGCGGTCGATGTCGAACTCGCTCTTCTCTGGTTTCTGATACGGTGCATCCAACATGATCTTCGTAGCCGTCTCGATGAAGTTACGCTTCAGGATCTTTGATACGAAGGGGAACGAACGAGAGGCGCGGAGGTTACACTCGATCACCTTCACCTCGCGGTTCTTAGCCAGGAACTGGATATTGAACGGACCGCTGATGTTCAGCTCGGCAGCGATCTTATGGGCAATCTTCTTAATCTGTCGGATGGTAGAGAAGTAGATGTGCTGGGCGGGGAACACCATCGTAGCGTCACCAGAGTGCACACCGGCATACTCCACATGCTCAGAGATGGCATACTCGATCACCTCGCCCTTGTCGGCTACGGCGTCGAACTCGATCTCCTTCGTTTCCGTCATGAACTTCGATACCACCACGGGGAATTCCTTCGATACCTCCGTAGCCATGTTCAGGAAGCGGTGCAGCTCCTCCTCATCGTAGCACACGTTCATCGCAGCACCAGAGAGCACATACGACGGACGTACCAGTACGGGATAACCCACCTTATCCACAAACGTCTTCACATCGTCGAAAGAGGTCAGCGCCTGCCAAGAAGGCTGGTCGATACCCAGCTTGTCGAGCATGGCAGAGAACTTGTCGCGGTTCTCGGCGCGGTCGATATCCACAGGACTGGTTCCCAGTACGGGCACACCCTGACGGTACAGTTTCATGGCGAGGTTGTTAGGAATCTGACCACCCACAGACACGATCACACCACGGGGCTGCTCCAGGTCGATCACGTCGAGCACGCGCTCCAGTGACAGCTCGTCGAAGTACAGACGGTCACACATATCGTAGTCGGTAGATACTGTCTCGGGGTTGTAGTTGATCATGATACTCTTGTAACCCAGTTTGCGGGCAGTGTTGATGGCATTCACTGAACACCAGTCGAACTCCACCGACGAACCGATGCGGTAGGCACCGGAACCCAGAACCACCACCGACTTCTCATTATTATAATAATTAATGTCGTGGGCAGCCTGATACTTCTCACCCTCGGGATTGCCAAAAGCAGGCACGTGGGTGTAGGTGAAGTAGAGGTAGTTCGTCAGTTCAGGATTCTCTGAGGCCACTGTCGGGATACGCTTCACAGAGGGAACGATGCCCTTCTGCTTACGATATTTACGCACCTGCAGGTTCTCCTTCTCCATATTCGTCTTCTGCGACTTCAGCACGAAACGGGCAATCTGGAAGTCACTGAATCCACAACGCTTCACCTCCAGCAGCAGCTCGTCGGGCAGCTCCTCAAGGGCATTGTACTTCAGCAGCTCATGCTTCAGATCCACAATGTGCTTCAAGCGCTCCAGGAACCAGATGTCGATCTTCGTCAGTTCCTCGATACGTTCCACGGTGTAACCTTCTTCCAGTGCCTGGGCGATGGCGAAGATACGTAGGTCGGTCGGATTAGCCAACTCCTCGTCGAGGTTGTCGAACTTCGTGTGGTCGTTGCCCACGAAGCCGTGCATACCCTGACCAATCATACGCAGACCTTTCTGCATCATCTCCTCGAAGCTGCGGCCGATACTCATGATCTCACCCACAGACTTCATGGAAGAACCGATCTGACGGCTCACACCGGCAAATTTGGTGAGGTCCCAGCGGGGTATCTTACAGATCATATAGTCGAGGCTCGGAGCCACGTAGGCTGATGAGGTCGTACCCATCTCACCGATCTGATCCAGCGTATAGCCGAGGGCGATCTTCGCTGCCACGAAGGCGAGGGGATAACCTGTAGCCTTAGAGGCGAGGGCAGAAGAGCGGCTCAAGCGGGCGTTGATCTCGATGATACGGTAGTCGTTGGTCTCAGCGTTGAAAGCGAACTGAATGTTACACTCACCCACGATGCCCAGGTGCTTCACACACTTGATGGTGATCTCCTGCAGCATCTTCACCTGATCCTCACGCAGTGAACAGGTCGGTGCTACCACGATACTCTCACCCGTGTGGATGCCGAGGGGGTCGAAGTTCTCCATCGAGGCCACCGTGAAGCAACGGTCGTTGGCGTCGCGGATGCACTCGAACTCAATCTCCTTCCAGCCCTTCAGACTCTCTTCCACAAGGATCTGCGGCGCGAAGGTGAAGGCCGACTCTGCCAATTCGATGAAGCGCTTCTCGTCGGGACAGATACCAGAACCGAGACCACCCAGGGCGTAAGCCGAACGGATCATGATCGGGAAGCCGATCTCGTGGGCTGCCTTCAGGGCATCCTCCATCGACTCCACAGCGTGACTCACAGGCACTTTCAGATCCACCTCGCCCAGCTTCTTCACGAAGAGGTCGCGGTCTTCTGTGTTCATGATAGCCTCTACGCTCGTACCTAATACCTCTACACCATATTCTTTTAAGGTGCCGTTCAGATAGAGCTCCGTACCGCAGTTCAGGGCAGTCTGTCCACCGAATGCCAGCAGGATGCCGTCGGGGCGCTCCTTCTTGATGATTTCGGTTACGAAATGTGTATTCACGGGCTGGAAATACACCTTGTCTGCAATACCCTCACTGGTCTGGATGGTAGCGATGTTGGGGTTAACGAGTACACTCTTGATACCCTCTTCGCGGAGGGCCTTCAAAGCCTGTGAACCAGAGTAGTCAAACTCACCGGCCTGTCCGATTTTCAAGGCACCCGAACCGAGCACCAACACCTTCTTCAGTTCTTTCTTCATATTATTTTTAGTTGTTTGACGATTGATTTCTTTTTTGTCGCGTGCAAAGGTACAAAGAAAACGGGAAAAATTGCTCAAAAATGAAAGAAATCTGCAAAAGAAATTTGAAGTTTAAAATTTATTGTATAATTTTGCATTATGAACATAATTATTGCTATTGATTCCTTCAAAGGCTGCCTCTCATCCGCCCTTGCCAACCAGTCGGCAGCCGATGGCGTCCTGTCAGTTTCGGCAGATGCCAAAGTGGTTCAGATGCCCGTCAGCGATGGGGGAGAAGGGTGGCTTTCAGCCTATCATGCCGCCATTGGTGGCGAGTTGATCACTAAGTCCGTCCGCGATCCACTGATGCGTTGGATCGAGGCCCAGTATCTCGTCAAGGATCAGACCGCCGTCGTGGAGATTGCCCAGGCCAGCGGACTTCCGCTGCTCACGTCAGAGGAGCGTAATCCGATGGTAGCCACCAGCTACGGCACGGGTCAGCTTATAGTCGATGCCGTGCGCCGAGGGTGTAAGGAGATCATTGTCGGTCTTGGTGGCAGTGCCACCAGCGACTGCGGTAAGGGCATGTTGCGTGCCATCATCGATGCCTTTGCCCAACAGGGCACTTGGGATGACATCACCGAACTTCAGGATGTGCGTTTCACCATTGCCACCGATGTCACCAATCCCCTCTGCGGGCCAGAGGGCGCAGCCCATGTCTTTGCCCCTCAGAAAGGAGCCACCCCCGAGATGGTACAAGAACTCGACTCCATCGCCCAGCACTTTGCCGACCTCTCTGCCAAGCACTTCGGCTTCGATCGTCAGAACGAGCCCGGTGCAGGCGCCGCAGGCGGTCTCGGCTATGCCTTCCTGCAATACATGAATGCCGCTTGTCGTTCAGGCATCGAACTGCTGTTAGAGGCCGTCGGCTTTGAGTCGCTGTTGCAGGATGCCTCACTCGTCATTACAGGCGAGGGCTCTGCCGATCGTCAGACTTTGATGGGTAAGTTGCCCTTCGGCATCCTTCAGAGTGCCAAGTGCCATCAGGTGCCTGTGGCCCTCATAGCAGGTCGTATCGGCGATCGTCAGCAGTTGCTCGATGCAGGCTTCGCCCATGTGGAATGCATCAATCCCCCAGGATTGCCCTTAGAGGAAGCCATGAAGCCAGAAGTCGCCCAGCAGAACATCAAATCCACTGTCCAGCGCCTGCTCAAATAAAAAAAGGGTTCTCCGTGAATGATCTGAACCCCGAAAGTTAGACAAAAAACTTTCGGGGTTTATTATGTCAAAAAGAAAGAAACATGGTTTGGCAGAATGTTTGAAGTACATGCATATGATTGAAGAAGGAATA
>JAEEGK010003762.1_pt1 | contig 37592 bp, 30 predicted proteins | sample 8958771 | NCBI WGS metagenome assembly JAEEGK01 (sample SAMN16246547, study PRJNA631951) | gut metagenome | biome: gut microbiome; feature: rumen; material: SC-attached | host: Bos | place: Iran: Karaj | collected 2018-10
TTTTGTAGAGATGATGAAAATCCTAATTGAACAAAATCGCTGCGCGATGGCCTGCCAAGGCTGTGGCGCAGTCTTCATGTAATTTAAAAGGCAGTAGAAAGTAAGTCCTAATAGTAGTATTGTTGTAGTCGCGAAACTTAACAATCAAACAGGATCATTACTAACACTGCCATGAAAAGAATATCATTTGCGTGTACAAAGTACAAGCATCATTTTGATGCAAATGCACCTCCGATAGTTTAGTTGTTCCTATCAATAACTATAACTCTCGGAGGTTTTTATTATGTATGATGAATATTTGAAAAAACTTGAAGAAGCTGGAAAAATCAGGAATCTTAAAGAGCGGTCCATTCACTGCTACCATAACTATGTTGCATATTTTCTGAATTATGTTGGCAAAGATCCAAAAGATCTCACCTGTCAGGATGTTCGCGATTTTCTTCTGAAAAAGAAAGATGAAGGGGTAAAGGCTACCACCTTGAATCTGTACAACTCATCAATCCGCTTTTTTTATAAGTATGTCTTAGGTGTGCTTTGGGACGAGATATTAATACCACGTATGATAAAAGATCAGCCTTTACCAGTAGTTCTTACTTTAGATGAGGTTAACCTTTTTCTCGAGAATGTTGTGGACATAAAGTACCGGGCAATGTTTGCAACTATGTATTCTTCTGGTATGCGTGTGTCGGAAGTCATACATTTGCATTATGATGACATTTCCAGATCAAATATGCAGATCCATGTGCGGAATACAAAAAACCGCATGGATAGATATACTATTCTTTCAAAGAAAAATCTGGATATCCTCACCCAGTATTGGTTTGAGAGAAACCGTCCCACTGGCATACTGTTCCCCAACAGATTCACAGGAGAATATCTGACGGTAAGTACGCTGGAACAGGTTATGCGCAGAGCTATTAAGAAATCAGGTATTACCTCTAAAGCAACACCGCACAGTCTTAGGCACAGCTTTGCGACGCATCTCTTGGAGCAAGGGGTGGATCAAAAATATATACAAGCTCTTCTCGGACACAGAGATCCAAAATCCACCGAAGTATATCTTCACAGAAGCAATAAGACTATTATGGGAATTCAGAGTCCTTTTGATAGAGAGGACCCTAAAAATGAATAAGCCTACAGTACAGGATATATTTCTGAAGTTTTACCCTGATTACCTAGAAAAATACACACCATCTGTAGAACAGGCAAAAGTTGCTAATGCCATTATGAATTGTAAGACTTCACGTATGGGTGCTAATGTACAAGTATGTGAAGACTGTGGCTGTATTTCAATCCATTATAATTCCTGCAGGAACAGGTGCTGCCCCATGTGTCAAGCTCTCCCGAAAGAAAAGTGGATGGATATGCGTAAGGAAGATGTCTTGGATGCCCCATATTTTCATCTTGTTTTTACCGTTCCTGCTGAATTGAATCCCATTATCTACAATAACCAAAAACTTCTTTATGATACGTTGTACCATGCTGCTTCAGCCACCATCAACGATTTATCTGTACAGGATAAATACCTTGGTGCAAATGTTGGATATATCTGCATACTTCATACATGGGGATCTGAGCTGAACTATCATCCACACATACACACGATACTCTTGGGAGGTGGACTGGATAAAAACAGGCATTGGAAAGATAAAGGTGATAAGTTCTTTATTCCGATACAGGTGATTTCAAAAGTCTTTCGCGGTAAGTACATGGAAGAACTAAAGAGTCTATGGGAAGCCGGAAAGCTTAAGTTTTTTGGTTCATCAGAAAGATATAAGAACAGATATGAATTTAAAGCGTTACTCGATACCTGCTATTCCAAAGAATGGATTCCACACTGCAAGAGAACCTTTAATGGTGCTCAATCTGTAATTAAATACCTGGGCAAGTACACTCATAGGATAGCTATAAGCAACCACAGAATAATCCTCATCAATGATGAAAGCGTTACATTTTCTGTTAAAGACTACCGTAATGCGGGTAAATGGAAGAATATCACTATAAGCGGAGTTGAATTTATAAGACGCTTTCTCATGCATGTTCCGCCAAAGCGCTTTGTAAGAATACGGCATTTTGGGTTGCTTTGTAGTCGTAAAAAAAACAGTAGCCTTACTCTATGCAGGAATCAGCTTGGTTGTAAGCGCTATATATCTGAGCTAAGAAACATGACATCAGCTCAGATACTGGAGCATTTATGGGGATTCAAAGTCGAGGTATGTAAACATTGTGGTGGAAAAATCATAGATCACCATAGGCAGATGCCAATGCTTTGTTAAGGAGAAAGGCTATATATTTCAAAGCCTCGCGAATGGGAGGTTTATTTTTGATGCCATAAAATAAAAAAAAATAAAGGTGATAAGGTATGTTATCATCTAATTATGGTAAAAAAACGGTAAGCTTCTTGGATTAAAACTCCATAGGGATATCGGCCCCACGGACGCTTACTTTGTTCAATTAGGTTAAATCGCAATAAGATCAAACGAAAGGGCAGTTATTGGTATAATTCAAGCTGCTTTTTCGTTTGATCTTACAGCGATTCTAACCTAAAGAATTTGGTAGGCAGGATATCCGCTCTATTTAAGCACGATAATATTCCGATATAACTCGCTATTCTATCGTGAAGCTTTCCGTCTTCAAATCACAATAGTATCTTCCGCCTTCAGCGGTAAACTTTAATACACAATAATCCGGATCAGTAACCCCTCCCTTATAGAACATTGTGTCGCCTTTATGCCAGATCATATCTTTTGTCTCTTGATCAGTCAGCACTTCCATTTTGCCTTTCAGCATTACACCCACATACTTAATCAAACCCTTATGATAGAAGTAAATACAGGCATTGGGGTTATTCATATACTGCTTTACTCTCATGGATGATGTGTTTGTCGAAAAATAAAAACCATGTAAGCCTTCCATCTTTCTCGGCTTCAGCATCGCTTTTACATTTGGAAATCCATCTTCATCAATAGAACAGATAAAGGCAACATTCTGCTTTCTGATAAAACTCTCAATAATACTATTATCCATAATGCTCCTCTATTATGCTGTAAGATATTCTCGTTAAGTATTCTCAAAGAACTCTATTGTTCGTTTACATACATCAACCATAGTTTCATCTGATGGAAGATGTTTACTGTCTATTTCAACCATCGTGACCGGTCCTGCAAAGATTTTCCCTGCCTTGTTAAATACTCTGCCTGCCGGAAAAAAGATATCCTTTTCCGACGCAATTATCAGAAGCGGAGCTTTAAACGATATCATTTCCCTCTTCTTATATTCCCTGGGCGGTCTCATCTCCATCTTGTATGAGGACATCATAATGTCGAAGAATTCTCTCCATATCGAATCCCCTTTTCCACCCATAGACTCAATCACTGCATCAAGTGTTTTCCCGGAAGGACTAAAATAGTATTTCATAAACGGAACGACCATCTTGCCCAGCATAGGCAGGATCGAGCCATGTGCAATTCCTGACGGAACCAGAAGCAATGCACTTCTTACATTCTCCGGATACATCCTGGCAAATGAAAGAAACATAGCGGAACTGTAGGAAGATACAACAAAGGATATCCGATCTTCTTTGTAATGATCCAGTACTTCCTTGATCCACAGTCCGTACTCATCCTTCTTGCTGCTTATATTTCTGTATGGATCACTTTTCCCCGGCATACCGATCACATCCGGTGCAATGATACAGTATTCTTGAAGCAACGGAAGAAACAGTTTCAGATTCAACGTTGTGATCCCGTTTCCGCCATGTATTGTACATATCCTTGGCTTTTCAGGATCACCAACGAGAAGGCAATGGGTTTTGCCAAATGATGTATCAAAATAATCTTCCGAATATGGTACATCAAGAGATGCAAGGGTCTTATCGTAGAACTCATGCATCTTCTTCATGCTTTCTTCATTTTTATATACGAACTTCCCGTTTTTCACATTGCTCATAATAGACCACTACCTCCGTCCCCTAGGGTCATTACGACCTCTTCAGTTTTGCAGCAAGGTGCCTTTTAATGCGTTTATACATGGCACAAAATGTCAACGTTATCGAAACCGAAAGAAGTATTGCCACAAAGAAATTTACTGTGTGGTTCATTCCGATTTTGTCCAAAGCGTACTGCCAAAACACAAGTATCGGGAAATGGATTATGTAGTATAAATATGATATTTCCGAGAAGAATCCCGTAACATCATTTCTAAAGTCAAGCCATAGGGAACCTAGGCAGAATAAAGCCGGCACTCCTAAAATAAAAGCTAAATAATTACATACTGTAGTAAGTCGGTAGAAGCCCTCTGTGTATTCAACCAGATAGACATATAAAGCAGTTGATATTAGAAATAGCGGCACTATAAACCACTTCAATTTCTTTATCTTCTCGATGTAATTCTTGTCACTGTAGAAGTAGTATCCCAGCAGGAAGAGGAAGAAATACGTATGGACCGGTTCACCAAATAGTCTTATTTTAAATGTGGCTATTGACGCCAAAGTCAATGCGATAAAGCAAATCAGGCCAAGGCCCTCTCTCTTCTTGACAGGTATAATTTCCACTATTTTGATTACTACACAAGCCTCAATAGAAATAATTATTAGGACCGGAAGGAACCACATGTGGGCCACTGCAAAGCCACCATCATTACCTGTTAAGTCAGTTATCCTCGTAAAAAAGACTTTGTAATGCTCAAAATAGTTGCCGATATACCCATTATGTGTAACATCAGCAAAGTAACTAAGCACAGGATTTATCAACAAAAGGCCAAGAATAAATGCTATTCCCAATTTTTTTAATCGCTCTACTATAAAGCCAAAGTATCCCCTCTTTTTCAAAGAAAAGCCGGCAGATACTCCTGCCAGAAGGAACAACAAGGGCATAAGCCAGGGTGCACAGGACAAAACAAGTGCTGCAATGGGTTTGCTTTGTTCAAAAAATATATAAAAGTCTTCTCCCCAGATGTTATACGACATTGCCGCATGATAAGGTATCAGCAGAAATACACATATCCACCTGAGATTATCTATGTAGTTAATTCTATTTCCGTGTGAAGTTGATTTAGTCACCATAATTTCTCCCCCATAGTATATTATTTGGTTAATGAACCACTAACCCCGTCCCCCAGGGCCACTAAAGTGTGTAGCCGATTAAGAGGCGAAGGGTGTTTTCTGCGCCGTCTCTGTGGCTTCTTTCATAGCCGTGAGAAGCGTATACGCCTGCACCGATAAGGCCGTGCTTTAAATCGTTTCCTGAGCGAAGTGTGGCTTCAACGTCGCTTCCGTAATGAGGATAAATATCTACTGCGTAGTCAGCGCCTGTGTTCTTTGCAGCCTCGGTAAGGGCCTTAACGATTTCATAGCTGTAAGGGCCACCACTGTCTTTTGCACAGATTGAAACCTGCCTTTCTGTACAGGTAAGGCCATCGCCCACACATCCCATATCAACGGAAATTGCTTCGGTGCAGTTATCGGGCACGCTTCCGCATCCGCCGTGACCTACTTCTTCAAATACTGTTATGTGAGCGTAAAGCGCTCTTTTCGGAACTGCCTTTGTTTCTTTAATGTACTTAGCAAGGCCAAGTAAAATACCAACGCTTAACTTATCATCTAAGAATCTTGACTTAATATAGCCTGACTTAGTAACACGCACATTTGGCTCAAAGCACACGATGTCTCCAACCGAAATGCCAAGTTTCTCCGTATCTTCTTTTTTCTTTACATCCTCATCAAGAACCACTTCGCAAGTTTCCCATGTTCTTTTTTCTTCATCATATTTGCCATTAACGTGAATGGATGCGTTCTTTAACTGGAAGGTTCCTTCGTAGATTCCGTTAAACTTTGTGACAACTCTTACGTTCTCGGTTTCAGCGTTATTGGGGTTCATTCCTCCAAGATTTGTAAGCTGAAGCCTTCCGTTTTCTTTTATGGTAGCAACCATACCGCCGAGGGTATCCACGTGGGCTTCAAGTAAAAGACCGTTCTTTTTGTCTTTTCCGGTAAGGTCTACAATCACGCCGCCTTTGTTTGTAAGGGTTGCCTTAAATCCGAGAGTTTCAAATTCTTTCTTTACCCAATCGGCCGCTTCTTTTGTGTAGCCTGTGGGGGAATCTATATTAAGTAGTTCCTCAGTTTTTTTAACTATAAAGTCTGTATATTTTGTAAGTGATATCTTTTTCATAATCTGTCTCCTTATGTTTTTTAATTAAAAAAGACTCTTTAGATATCGTATCTAAAAAGTCTTTATTCGTCAAAGATTTTAATGAATTTCCGTTAAGTCGTTGACTATTTCTCCCGCGATAATAAGGCCTGCAACGGAAGGGGTAAAGGCAGTGGAGCCGGGAATGCTTCTACGCTTTGTGTCTTTATCGATGTTTTCGGCACTCTCAGCAGGCTTTATGGGCTCTTCCTTTGAATATACTACCTTAAGTGACTCTATGCCTCTTTTCTTAAGTTCTTTCCTCATTACCTTTGCAAGAGGGCAAACTGAAGTCTCATAAATGTCTGCCACCTCAAACATTGAAGGATTTACCTTATTTCCGGCACCCATAGCTGATATAACGGGCACATTTGCTTTCTTTGCCTTTTCTATTATTGAAAGCTTTCCCGTTACGGTATCAATGGCATCCACCACATAATCATATTCTGTAAAGTCAAATTGATCTTCAGTTTCCGGAAGAAAGAAAACTTTGTATTCTCTTACAATACAATCGGGATTTATATCAAGTACGCGTTCTTTGGCCGCATCCACCTTGTATTGCCCAATAGTTTTACGGGTAGCTATTATTTGCCTGTTTATGTTTGATTCACAAACCTTGTCATTGTCGATAAGGTCCAATGCTCCGACACCGCTTCTTGCAAGTGCTTCCACCACATATCCGCCTACGCCGCCTACGCCAAAGACTGCAACCCTTGAAGCTTTAAGCTTCTTCATCGCCTCTTCCCCGTACAGTAGTTGTGTCCTAGATAACCACTCAGGCATAAAATCTATCCTCCAACAAATCACTCCATGCTAAAAAGTCGTTTAAACTAAATATCAATATCACACATTATTATAAGTCAAAACTCGGCCGTAACAACCCCTACTTTATCTTTTTAACCATGCCTGCCAAAGGAAGAAAACTATCCGCTTTTACAATCGCAATGCCCTGGCCCTCATCTCCAAGTACAAGCATCCTGTCCCCTGCGGAAATATCAAATATCTTTCTGGCCTTTGCAGGAATAACAATCTGTCCTTTATCTCCCACAGTAACAAGGCCGAATAAATGCTTTCCTTTAGGAGGCACTCCGAGGCCAAAGTTTTCATCAGACTCATAGTTGGCAAGATCGTCCAAAGAAACCCCAAAGATATCTGCCAAAAGTTTACATTTATCAAGGTCAGGAACCGTCTCACCCGATTCCCACTTGGCAACTGATTGCCTTGTGACGCCAAGCTTATCCGCAATATCTTCCTGAGTCAATTGAAGCGCCTTACGCATCTGAACGAGATTATCCTTAAACATTTATTTCTCCTTTTTCTTTTTAATTCCAAGTACCGCCCATCTAAAGAAAGGAATTCTTGAAATAACCGCATATAAGCCGTAGCCAAACAAGAAACCTGCAAGCAAGCTTAAAATGTAGCAGGGAAGTGCCGGCAAAAGTTTAGGCTTTGCAATAAAGTATCCAACCGATGATATTCCAAGATAATGGAAAATATACAATCCCCAGCTATGCTTACTCATCCAAGAAGTAAAGTCAGTGCTATAATCCATAAACCTGGCCATTCCAAGAAGCATTGAAAGAGAGCCAAAGTAAGCGCATGCCGCAAACCAAGGGCCTCTGTTAATGGGCTTATCAGCGTAGTTTAATCCGCCCTTTATATAAAAGTAATATACAGCAAAACTTACGCAAAGAAGCACACCTAAAACAATTGAAGGCACCGCAAACTTTTTAAGCTTTTCAATAACTTCGTCATGTGAAAAAACAAAGTATCCAAGCATAAAGAAAACGAAGTAAAAACCGAATCTGTAAACAGAAATTATGGGAGTGTTAAGTATCTGTCCCGCTCCCCATATAGGGAAAAAGAATAAAGGAATCATCCATAACGGAGTCTTCTTTCCAAGCTCTAAAAGTTTTCCTTTTTCTATCTTTTTAATAAGCACCAACAGCACACTAAATATCCAAAGCACATGAACAAACCAAAGAATGCCGCTTCCCGAAGCCACCATAATAAAATAAATAACCGGCTTGGGCAAACTCATCATTGATAAATCAGAGAAGGCTTCTCCTATGTGCATATTTATATAGCCTTGAAGAAACCAAAACACAAAAAGACCGATTGTGGAGGGCACCAAAAGCTTTGTGGTCCTTGTCCTTACAAATTCCTTATCCGTGTGGCTGTCTAAATAAATCTTTGAGCTTATGCCCGCAATAAGAAAAAGAATTGGCATAAACCAAGGATAAACCAGATACTGGAATATATCATAATACTGTACCGGTAAATCCGTAATTCTACCTACGCCTCCAAGCACTCCTTCTGCATTGTACATGTAAAAAACATGGTAAACTAACACGATTACTACCGTAATCCATCTAATGTTGTCTATGTAGTGTTTTCTCATATTTATCCCACCTTTGCAATTTATTTTAACATCATTCTATTGCCAAATAAATAAAGAGTCCACCAACCAAACTTAACATTTGTCGGCTCTTTTTGTTAAAATGCGTTGCTTTTTCTTTGGGCATAAAAAAATCCCGGATAAAAATCCGGGATTTTAAATTGCTTATTTTTTGTAGTCGTAGAAACCTTTTCCTGTGTTGATACCTGTTTCGCCTTTATCAATCTTTTCTTTTAAAAGCTTACAGATTCTGTTTTCAAGGCTTCCTTCAACCTTTGATTCAGGCTTCATGATGTGAATGTTGTATGCTGTCTCAAGACCTACAATATCAAGGATTTCGAAAGGTCCCTTAGGAGCGCCTGTTGCAAGTCTCCATGTAAGGTCGATTGTTTGAGGATCTGATACTTCGTTTGCCCAAAGTGCCTGAGCTGCGCCTAAGAAAGGTACAAGCATTGAGTTAAGAATGTATCCGGGCTGCTCTTTATTAAGCCTTAAGGGCACCATGTTAATGTCAGCTGCAAAGGCAACTACCTTATCATAGATTGCCTTATCTGTTCCGGGATGTCCCATAACTTCGGCTGTATTGTTTTTCCAAATAGTGTTTGCAAAGTGAAGAGATAAATACTTTTCAGGTCTTCCTGTATATTCTGCAAATCTGCTTGGAAGCATTGTTGATGAGTTTGTAACAAGAATTGTCTTTTCAGGTAAAAGGTCTTTCATCTGCTTATAAACACCGATTTTTGCTTCGGGATCTTCAGACATTGATTCAATCACGATATCAGCGTCTGAAACAGCCTTTGCCATATCAAGCTCAATCTTTATATTGTTTTTAAGGTTTTCTTTTCCGACTTTTACAAGTTCATCAATCTTTTCAGCGGTGATTCCGTCCCATGTCTTAATCATTCCTCTGGGATAGAGCATCTTTCCGATGGGATTTGAAATAAGTGCTTTAGCAGCTTCCAAATCCTTAAGCATCATATCGGAATACATTTCAATCTTTGGAGTGGTACGTCCGATAGAGCTTTCGCTTCTGAGCCAAAATGTTACCTTGTGACCTGTGTATGCACACATAAGGCCGATCTGAGTGCCAAGGACACCGCCTCCGGCCACTACTACGTTTTGTAATTCCATAATAAAACCTCCAACTACATAAATTTTCCCATACAGCTATTTTTACATATTTAGAGGAAATAAACTATACTTTTTTTAGCTTCTTTTAGGAAATTTTTGTTAAAAGAAACCTTTCTTAGTTTAGCCTATCTTCCAGCTTACGGCTTTTCTTCTTCCTGTGATGAAGTTTTTGTATATTCCCTCCTGCTTCATAAGCTCGTCATGCTTACCCTTTTGAACGATTTTACCTTTATCTACCACAATAATCTGGTCTGCATGTCTTACAGTCTTAAGCCTGTGAGCAATCATAATGATGGTCTTTTTCTTTGTAAGATTCTCAATAGCTTCAGTAAGTTCTTTTTCGTTTTCAGGGTCCACATTTGCCGTTGCTTCATCAAGAATGATGATTGGCGCATCCTTCATAATGGCGCGGGCTATGGCGATTCTTTGACGTTCTCCTCCGGAAAGTGTGGCTCCGCCTTCACCGATAACCGTATCGTATCCGTTGGGAAGTGCTGATATAAAGTCATGGCAGGCTGCTTTCTTTGCAGCTTCAATCACTTCTTCCATGGAGGCATCGGGCTTACTGAATCGAATGTTGTTTGCAATCGTGTCTTCAAAAAGATAGACTCTTTGGAACACAAAGCTAAAGTTTTCCATTAAGGAATCAAAGCTATAGTCCTTAACGTTTCTTCCGCCCAAAGAAACACTTCCTTCATTTACATCCCAGAATCTTGCAATAAGGGAAGTGATGGTGGTCTTTCCTCCGCCTGAAGGGCCCACAATGGCGGTTGTTGTGTTTTCTTTTATGTCCAAAGAAACGTCATCGATTATCTTTCTGTTTTCATAAGCAAAGCTTACGTGTTCAAGATGTATGTCTCTGTTTTCAGGCTTGTAATCGACGCCGTCTATATCCATCTGCTCTATATCAAGTATCTCGTTTGCAAGGTCAACACCTTTACCTATTACCTTAAGTAAAGCCGTGAATGTTCCTGCGGTATCCAAGGCTTCGAATACCATAAAGGAGCAAAACAGCATTGTGATGGTGTATACGATATCCAAGGTGCCGTTAAAATAAAAGGAAAGAGAAGCACCCGCAATCACAACGCCCATAAGCTTTACAAATAAGTTTTGCACGCCAACCGCGGGAATTGCCGAAAGTTCTGCGCTTATGTCGGCATTTTTCTTTCTGTCTATGGCCTTTTGAACTCTTGACTGATTTTGACCGATTATATTGTAATTTCTGATTTCTGCAATGCCTTGAATGTATTCAAGAATAATGCCCACCATGTTTTTGTCGGCTTCAATCTTTTCACCGGCAACCTTGGCCACGCATTTGTTGGTCCATCGATTAATCAAAACAAACAAGCCGATACCGATTACGGAAATGAGCCCGATTCTTACGTCAAAAGTAAACATTAAAAGCGCCACAATAACCGTGGTAAGGCTTCCCTGAAGTACAAGCATTATGGCTCTTGTTGCTATATCTCCCACCTGTTCCATTGTGTTTGTGGTAACGGATGTGATGTGGCCTAAGCTTGTGTCGTTAAAATATCCCATGGGAAGGTATCTTAAGTGTTCACCGATTTCTATTCTCTTTAAAGCACAGGTATCGTATCCTGCTTCTGTTTGAAGCATGGATGAAAAACGGCTTATTGTCATTTTTCCGATTGTGCTAAGAAGCATAAGTCCCAAAACGGTAAGGATTGCTTTTGTATCTACGTTCTTTTCATATACGGCCTTTATTGCCACAAAAGCGGCAGGAATCTTTATGGCCGTAAACATTGCTTCAAGTACGCCTAAAAATACTGATTTATACAGTTTGTTTCTGTTCTTTTCACTGCAAAAATCAAAGAACTTTTTTATCATCTTAAACATTTGCGGCCTCCTTTAAAGAAACTGTTTTTGCTTCCTCATCTTCATCCTTTGCCATGCTGTGGGCTTCCCACATCTTTTTATAAAGTTCGCATGACTTAAGAAGCTCTTCCTGAGTGCCGCAAGCTTCAACGTTTCCGTCATTAATAACAAAAATCTTGTCTGCATCAACTATGGTTGATAATCTGTGGGCAATGACTATTAGGGTGCGACCCTTAATAAGCTTTGCTACGCTTTCCTGAACGATTGCCTCGTTTTCAGGGTCTGTATAAGCTGTAGCTTCATCAAGGATAACAACCGGTGCATCCTTAAGCATCGCTCTTGCAATACAGATTCTTTGGCGTTCACCGCCCGATAAGTGGCCACCGGCTCCGCCTACTATGGTGTCATAGCCGTTTTCAAGGCCTAGGATAAATTCATGGCATCCTGTAGCTTTAGCCGCATTTATTACATCTTCATCCGTTGCGCCTTTCTTTCCAAGCCTTATGTTTTCTTTAACCGACATATCAAAAAGGAAATTATCCTGCGCTACATATGCTATTTGATTCATGTAGTAGTCAAGGGGAAGATTCTGAATGTTGATGCCTCCGAAGGTAATCATTCCCGAATCTACATCCCAAAGAGAATCGATAAGTCTTGCAACGGTACTTTTACCAGATCCTGAAGGGCCAACGATTGCCACCACTTCACCCTGATTAATCTCCATATTTATGCCGTGAAGCACTTCGGTTTCTTTGTAGGTAAAGTGAACATCCTTTAAAGTGATGTCAGAGCCAACCGGAGCCTTTGTGATTTCTTTTGGCCTAACCATGTCTTTTCTTTCAAGAATTTCCGTAGCTTCTCCAAAAATAGAGCCAACCTTCATAATGTCGTCCATGTATGTAAAGGCAACCACCAAAGGTGTAATAAGGCCTGCGGAAAGGATGATACATGTGATAAAGTCACCTGCGGCCAAAGAACCGTTTTTAACTAAAAGAAGCCCTACGGGAAGCACTCCAAGGAAGGTCGCGGGGAGGAAAGCCATCATGCCCGACTGAGGCCAGATACATCTTCTCATCCAATTTATAAATACGTCAGCGCCCTCTCTTGCGGCTGTAACAAACTTTTCATAAGAGCTTCCTGTTTTACCGAAAGCCTTGATAACTTCGATACCGTTAATGTATTCAACCGCCGTATCGTTTAGCTTCTTTGTTTTTTCAACCGATAAAGCAAATCCGCCCTGGCTTCTTGCAAACATGATTACCATGAAAACAAGACCTATGATTGCTCCCACAAAGTTTGCAAGGCCCACTCTCCAATCGATTGAGATAATATAGATAAACATTGCAATGGGAAGAAGGATGTTTGCTGTAAACTCAGGCACTATATGGGCCAACGTGGTTTCCATCGAATCCACTCTTTCAACAATTATGTTTTTGTAGCTTCCGCTGTTATCATCAAGCACCGAGCCCAAGGGAATCTTTGAAAGCTTTTCGCAAAGCTGAGTTCTTATTCCTCCAAGGACCGTAAAGGTAGCCACGTGAGAAAGGGATGTTGAAAATGAATGAAGTGTTGCTCTTATCACCCAAAACAATCCCATAAATAAAACTTCTTTTAAGTAAAAGCTAAAATCTTTGTTTCCAAGAAGCAACTGCTCCACAATTTTAGCAATAATAACATATGGGATAAATGAAGCCGCAACGCCAAACATGGCAAGCACCACACTCCCCGCAAAGAAACTTTTCTTGCGTCCTGCAAATTCCAAAATCCAGGACAGCACACTCCTCTTCTTCATGTACATTCTCCTTTTTTGAGTTAGCATTTGCTAACCGTGTGATATTTTATTGCTCCGCCTTTTAGCGGAGCAATATATACCGTATGAGTTAGCATTACCTAACTATGGATAGTAACACTTAAGCATTTTCCCGTCAAGATATAAAAAAAGAGCCGAAGATTTCTCTTCGGCCTAATATATAAAGCGCTCACCGATTATGGGTTATGCGCTAATCGAGGTAGGGCATCCGATGGATGCAATTGAGGTAGTGTTCATAAGCATGTACCTCCTTTCCTCGATTAAAATTATCACACAATAAAAGCCTAAACGCAACTGTGTCGCCAAAAAACTATCCCTTGGCTCAAAGGACATATTATCCTTTAAATCTAATAATTCTTTAAAACCTTTGTTATATAATTATGAAAGTGTAGGGAATCATTTGAATTTGATTCAAAGGGGAAAAAATGTTTAACGTAGTGATCACGGCCAATGCCATAACTTCACTATTCTTAATTGTTATAATCGTAGGTCTATATCACGTATCCGAATTGGCAGTCATAAACACCCGCTTTTTTAGATACTGTCTTTGGCTGTGCCTTTTGGGGCTTATTTGTGAAGCCTTATCTTTTTTACTTGAAGGGAAAGAAGAATATGCTTCTTATCTAACCTTAGTAACGTTTCTTGGATACTTTTTCCTTCCTGTTTTAATCATCTTTTACAGTCTTTACACCTATCAGCTGTTAAAAGAAAAACGTGAAAGAAAATACTACAGATTTCCTATTTACATTCTGGTATTTTGTCTTATACAGATTGTGCTTGTGATTATCGGTACCCTTACAGGAAAGTTCTTCTTTGTAAAAGAGGGTATTCTTGTATTTGGCCCTTGGAATAAGGTCATGATGCTTATACCTGCCCTTTGTTATCTCTTTTTGATTGTTCCTGTCCTCAAGGTTTATAAGCTATACGGAATATCAAGCATTCTTGTCTTACTAATGCTCTTTATTTTCCCGGGTTCATCCATTTTGATAGTCTCATTTTCAGACACACCCATAAGGCACTTTTACTCCGCCACCGCCCTTACCTTTGAAGTGGTTTATGTAATGCTTCAATCAAAGATAGTGGATGAGGCAAACATAAATGCAAGGATTTATAACGAGCTTTCCGTAAAAGACGTTTTGACGGGGCTTAGAAACAGAAGGGGCTATGAAAATTATATAAATGAGTTAAAAGAAACCGATTCAATCGGGGTGGTCTTTTGCGATGTAAATTCACTTAAAGCTGTAAATGACAACGAAGGCCATGCGGCTGGAGATCAAAGGATTAAAGATGTTGCCGATATTTTGACAAAGAATATTAAAGACGGGGCTGTTTGCAGGATAAGCGGTGATGAATTTGTATGCGTGGTTAAGAATCAACGTGAAGAGTCGTTTATTGATATGATGACCATTCTTTCAAAGGCTTTGAGGGATCATGACAGGATAGCTTCTTTTGGATACGCTGTAGGAATCGGCAGCAACATACACGCTGTAGTCAACGAAGCCGAGCAAATGATGTACGCAGACAAAGCCCGCTACTACAAAGAAACGGGAAAAGAAAGAAGACGATAAAAAAAGCCTGAAAGCAACTTACTTTCAGGCTTTTAATAATCTAGAATGTATAGGTTTCGGGACCGTGTGTAAAGGAACTGAATGATGCTGTAGCATTCTTAAAGTAGAATACTTCGGTGTTTGGATCATCTGCCGAATACATTTGCTTAAGATTAGGATAAGCATCAAGCATTGAAGCCTTTGCTTCCACTCTTTCATCTTCCACAAGTTCACCTGATAATCTTAACCAGTCTCCATCCTTAAAAGCACAGATTTCAACCTTGGGATTTTTGTGAATCTGTTTAGAAACATCCTTCATCTTTCCTGTCTGGATGTATAACTTTCCTTCGAAAATATGTATAGTGCCAAAGGGGCGAACTCTCGGCTGATCTCCGTCAACTGTCGCAAGATAATATGTGCCTGCTTCTTTTAAAAATTTTTCAACTTTTTGCATTCCTTAGCCCTCCGTTTTCTTTTTATTTTACACTTTTCTAAGCAATAACTCCACAGAAAATCCGTTATCATTGTAAACTTCCATGCCGCCAAGCATCTTTGTCATGTAAAGGCGCACAAGATATAGGCCAAGGCCGTATCCGTTTTGCTCGGAAGAGTTTTTGCCTCTGTAATACTTTTCACAGATTAAAGGAAGGTCATCTTCCGATACCCCGGGACCAAAGTCTTTTATTACAACACGCACAAAGCGGGCTTTTTTACCGTTTTCTAAGCTAATGGGGCCTGTTTCCGAGAAACTGATTTTTATGTCAGTGCCCGCATATTTATAAGAGTTTCCCACCACGTTATCAATGACCTGCTCCATCCTTAATTTATCAAGATAGATTAGGCAGGATGGAATGTGATTTTCAATTATCACCTTTCCGTAGTCTTCAAGATTTTCAAAAAGCTTTTCCACAACCTGAGAGTTTTCTTCTTTAACGTTTACCTCTATGTGGTCAAGCTCATCCATTGTGGCATGCATCACGTTACTCATGATAGAAGAAACCGTATCGGCCTTTTTTGAAACTACTTCTACCTTTTCAACAGCGTCCCAAAGATCTTCTCTCTCGCTACTATCTACTGAAAAATCACCCATTCGCCGCTTTAGCTTTAAGTCCAAAACTTCGCAGGTAGCCTTTATTACCGCAAGGGGCGTCTTTATATCGTGGCTTAACTGGGCAATGATTTCTTTTCTTGCAATTTCAGCTTCCATTTCACGCTGCTTTGAAGCCTTAAGCTCTTCTCTCATAAGGTCAAAGGCTTCAACGAAGGTGCCAAAAAGATTGTGTTTATGAATGGGAAGAGGTTCATCGAGATTGCCCTTTGCAAGCTTCTTTGAAAAGCCCACAAGCTCATTGATTGGTTTAATCAATGAGCTGTAAAGGTAATGGGCAAACAAAGCTACGCCTATAAATATAAGGGTCCACATATAAATTGCCGCTCCAAAGAACTTGTCTTTGATGCTCTCAAAGTTTTCAAGCTCCGGAGTCCAAGCGATTTTTCCAAGGTATTCACCATTCGGCGCAAAGTCTAAAACAAAGGCTGTGTTTGCATAAAGTTCTGTCAGTTCTTCGTCAACCAATTCTTTGGAAAAGACAATACGACAGTCATAATTTCTCTCTATGGTTTCTTTCTTTACGCCATCTAAGTAGTCAGCCTCCGCTTTTCTGAGGAGGTCGTTATAGAAGACTACATCTCTTCCTTTATAGTTTAGGTGATTGTTTAGATACACAAATCCATAAAGCACAAGGCCCATGTAGAGCACAAATAAAATGAACGCTCTTATTATCTGCTTCATAATCGCTCCTAAATCTCCAAATAATAGCCCGTGCCCCAGACGGTCTTAATAAGCTTTGGATTATTGGGGTCTTCTTCAAGCTTTTCCCGAAGCTTTCGAATGTGTACGTTTAAGGTGGAATCACTAAAAAATGCATCCCCCCACACTTCGTCAAACAGCACTTCTTTTTTTACAATGGTGTTTTTATGTCTGTAAAGGCACTCAAGAAGTGTATATTCCTTGGCCTTTAAGGGTATTTTCTTTCCGTTTAACATGACAGACAAGGTTGATTGGTCCAAAGAAAACTTTTCGGTTTCTTTTTCCGTATCTTTATTTCCGGGGGCTTTCGCCGAATCAGCGCTTGCCATAGAAAGCCTCTTTAACGTAACTTTAACTTTTGCAAGCAAAACCGACAAACTGTAAGGCTTTTTAACGTAATCGTCTCCGCCGATTGAAAGAGCAATAAGCACATCGTCGTCGCTTTGACGCGCACTTATAAAAAGGATGGGAATCTGGGTATCTTCCCTAAGCTTTTTGCAAAGGTCAAAGCCCGATCCGTCCCCTAAATTAATATCCAAAAGTATGAGGTCAGCGGTGTTTCCCGCCTTAAAAAAAGCTTCGCAGGCATCGGCCGAGTCCACATACTCTGTGGATATATCAAACATTTTAAAATATTCTGCAGTCATCTTTGAAAGATCGACTTCGTCATCAACTATCAAACAGTTGTAATGCATTTAGCACCTCACTTATTTAACTTACGTAGTAAGTATAACACAGGGCTTATTCTTCGGTAATCATCTTTACAGGCTCTAAGGTCTTAATTCGTTTTCCGATAAGGCCTGCAGTCAAAAGTGCAATTCCCAAAATCAAAAGGGTTGCCAAAATATATGAACTAAAGTTTACATAGAAAATCGACTTCTTAAATCCAAATACGGAGAAAAGAATACTCATAACTTTCTCTGAAGAGCCGGCTGCAACTATGATTCCAAGGACGCATCCAATTAAGACAGAGGGCATATTTGAAAGCATTGTCTGGATTATTAACTGCTTTGAAGTATATCCCAAGGCTTTGCTTACGCCTAAGTCTCTCCAGCTTCTTGTAATCTGAGTCTTTATAATCAAGGATTCAACAAAGGCCACAATAATTGCTGTAAGAAACGCAATCAAAACAGCCACAGCCTTTACCCCGCTCTTAACTACGCCTATTGTGCCTTCCGCAGCCTGCTTAAAATCTGTAACTTCCACATCCGGGTAGTCTTTTAAAAATACTTCCTTAAAGTCATCAATTGTATATCCGTCCTTTAAAAATACCATGTAGGAAAGCATATTTTGATGACCTGAAATCTTTTCAAAGCCTTCAAGGGACATGTATCCCATTTGGCCCATGTTGTTCATTACCTGACACAAACCGGTTACAAGATAGGTTTCTTCGCTGTTTCCGTTCTTAGCACTAACCACATCTCCCACAGAAACCTTAAGCATTTTTGCCGCATTTGTGGCAAGCATTACTTCGTTATCGTGTATAGGCACTCTTCCTTCAATAGGAGAAAGGTTTTGGTTTTGTGTAATATCCGAAAATCCTCTGGTGTTAAAGTTTCTTTCTTTATTTACTTTCTTTGATGTGTATAAAAATGAAGCGTTTGTTTCGCCGTAAAGCCTTTTAACCATCGGCATTGCGCTTACATACTGAGCCATTGCCTCATCGCAGTAAACCGAAATGTCCGCATAGTCAAATCCCACCATCTTCATTAAGGCATCATTACTTGAAAAAGTATCCGCAGAGCCAAGGCTTAGGATTGTAGAAGCCATAAGCACCATCATAATGAAAATGACACCGATATTACTTTTAAATCTTCCGAAGGTTTCTTTCAACGAAAGAGTTATGGCTACAGGGAAAGCACTCTTTTCAAAAGGGAAGAAATTCTTTTTAAAGTTATGAGCATTAACTCCACCCCTTAAGGCTTCCAAAACCGTAGTCTTTGAATAGTCGGAACCGATTAAAAATGTAAGGCCGGTAACAATTAAGCAAAGTCCCAAAGCTACGCCCAAAGCCAAATCCATGCTTACCGCCTGATTCCATGAAAGTCCCATGGTTATAACAATGATGACTCCAAGCCTTCCGATAAGCAAAGCTCCTATCAATACGCCTACGGCACTTGCAACCAAGGCTACGGAAACAAGCTGCACCACCAATATGGCAATTAGTTCGTTTACCGTATATCCCGCCGCTTCCATGATTGCAGTGTTTTTCATGTTGGTGATGATAAAGTTTTTAACACTGAAATGAATAACCACCATCGCTATAATAAACATGATTACAGCAAAGGCACAGATAATACCAAGAAACATATAGGGTAAAATCATGGCGCTTCCACGTAACATATCGTATGGCACGTCAACCATGATGCCACCCGTAGCACCGGGATGATCGATTCTGTAGGTATCAAGCCAGGTGTTGTATTCAGAGGTTATTGAATCCATAATTCCCTGTATTTCATAGTTACGCCTGATGGCTTCTTTGGTAAGCTTTGCCTTAAACACTTTAACCGTAGCATATCCCGATGAATTGTTTTCAAAATCTATATCGTTATAAACAGAATCAGAAACGTAGCAAAGGGTTATTCCTAAGTTAAGGGGTGAACAATAAATCGAATCTTCGTTGTAGCCTGCAACCTTTAAGTCGTATACATTATCGTTAATCTTGATTCTGATTGTTTCTCCGATTTTATAGCTTGTGCTCATGCTTACCGGGAGCACAATGTCTTTTCCCCGAAGTCCCTTTGTATCTAAGCTTGGCTTTTCAACCTTAATATCCTGATCGTAAGAAACAAACTGAAACGTGCTTTCCGTTAACTGCTTATCCTTTGTGTGTCCGTATTTTACGGATAAGCCCAAAGAATCCGTTGTTTCGATTTCGCTTATATAATTACTTCCTTTTAAAAGCTCTGTCATCTTCGCTTCGGCTTCTTCTCCCGAATAAAGCATGTAAAGAACTTCCGGTCCGTTTGTTTTTTCATGGACGGAGTCAATTACATTGGGAATCCCCGAAATAAAGGACATACTTATAAAGATAAGCATGGCTGATAGCAAAATCATCACAAAGAAAGTCTTCATATCGCTTTTTTGTTTCTTCATGTTGTTTTTTGCGATAAAAAAGAATCTGTACATACTACCACCCCATATCCTGAAGGAAGGCCTTTAACTTGGCATGACGCTTCTTTGCTTCTTCCAAATTGGGATTACTCTCATCTTTGTAATCTCCAACGTAAGGTCCTAAGTTAATTTCATCGGAAATCACTCCGTCTGCCAAATATATGATACGGTTTCCTCTCTCTGCCGCTTTTATTGTGTGAGTTACCATTACAATGCTCTGACCTTCGTCATTTAAGTCAGATAAAATGTCCAATACGTTTTGAGTGTTTTGTGAGTTAAGTGCACCTGTAGGTTCGTCGGCATAAAGCACTTCGGGGCTGTTTATAACGCCTCTTACAACAGCCACTCTTTGCTGTTGGCCCCCCGACATCTGAGTGGGAAACTTATTAAAGTCTTTTTCCGTAATCTCTACTTTCTTTAAAAGCTCCTTTGCCTTTTCCGAAAGAGCTTTTCTGTTTTTATTCTTTAAAAGCCCGCACACCATGATGTTATCAAGGGCGCTCATGCTGTCATTTAAGTAGTTTTGCTGAAACACAAATCCCACATGGTCTCTTCTGAATAAGGCAAGCTTATCGTTGTTAAATCCTGAGATTTCGGTTTCTTTTACATTGCCGTCTTTCCCTGTAAAATAGGTGATTGTTCCCATACTTGGGCGGTCCATTCCGGAAAGTGCATACAAGAGTGTGCTCTTACCGGAACCTGAGTTACCCATTATTACGGTGAAATCCCCTTTGTATATTGAAAGGTTCAGATTTTTAAGTACGTGCTGCTGAACCGATTCGTTTGAAAATGTTTTTGATAAATCCTTAACTGTAAGGATAGCCTGTTTTTCGCTCATTTTTCACCTCTTAGGTTACTGATTTACTTTAACGTCGCAGCCGTCCGTAAGCTCGATTGCGTCGTTCCATACCACAATATCGCCTTCTGAAAGGCCGGATATTACTTCAGCGTAGTCATCATTCTTAACGCCGATTTCGATGTTTTTCTTAACTGCCTTTTTATTGTTGTAAACGTAAACATATTCTTCCGAGTCATCTCCCATTATTGCATCAAGAGGGATTCTAAGTACATTTTCTTTGGAAGCGGATGTAATCTTTACCTTTGCTTCAAGGCCTAAAATGATCTCATCATCGGGCTCATCCAAGGTCACTTCAACGCCTACACCCACAGCGCCTTTATCAGTCATTCTGGCAATTCTTGATACTGTTCCCGTGTAATCTTTATTCTTTATTCTGACAGTCGCCTTCTGACCTTCTTCAACATTAACTATATCATACTTATTCACACTAAGTTTAAGTATTATATTCTCGGTTGAATCAAGCGTCACAAGATCCGTGCCTTCCGCTACATTACTTCCTTCAGTTGCGGACACTGTTGTGACGATTCCGTCAAATTCTGCCACAATGCCCTTCTTGGCGGTTTCTAAATTTGCAACGTTATGAGCGCATACAAGTTCGCTTGTTTCTTTAGTAGCCTCTAAGTTTTCTTTCTGACCGCTTGTAAGAACCGCTGTCTGAGTGGCAGCTTTCTGGCTTGTCATTTCCGCTTTATATTCTTTGCAATATGCAAGATGTGTTGCAAGCTTGTTTAACTCTTTCTGAGTCTCGATAATGTCTCCCGAAAACTGCTGATTATAGGCATTTTCCCTTACCGCCTTTTCAAGGTTTTCATATTCGCTTGTGCCGGGAGTTGCTTTTGCAAGCTTATCCTGAAGATTTTCGCCTTCGTAAGATAAATCAACTCTTTTATCCACAAGGTATGTAGACAATCTGTCATAGGCTGCCTGATAGTCCGCAATCTGCTGATTTAATATGGCAAGATTAACGTTTGCTTCATTGTTAAGGCTTGAAATCTTGCTGTTTTGCTGCATTGCATTATTGTATGCGCCTCTCTCAGCCTCAGCCTTAAGCTCTTCAAGCTTTAACATGTAATCGATTTCGTCTTGGTCAAAAGAAACCAGTACGTCGCCCTTCTTTACAAAGTCGCCTTCCTTTACGTTAACAGAACCGATTTTTGCATTAACCTTTGAGTAGTAGGTTTCTTTCTCCTGTGTTTCCACATTACCGTTTACTTCCAAAATTCTGTCTACGACTCCTCTTTCAACAGTGTAGGAGCTAACCTGTGTGGCTGCATTTGCACTAAGCCATGTGCCTCCTACTGCTGCCGCGGCAACGATTACGCCTGCCGCAATAATTACTTTCTTTTTGTTTTTTAAATTAAACATATCTCTGTCCCCTTATAGTGTGATAATTAAAAGACTTCCGTCTGTTGTCGGTATAAAATATACCAAAACAACTTACGGAAGTCTTAATCTAACTCTTGTTCAATTCTTAACTGATTCTTAAATGGAATTGCAATATGCATCCACACCATGATTATAGTATAATGTTTATCTAAGAAATAAAGGTGGTAAACATATGAAAAGCAACTTATTAAATCGCTGGATTATAAATTCAATAATCGTATTTGCCCTGTTTTTTATTCTCGTTTTATTGTTGAGTTTTAAGGAAACCATGGATTTTGCCAAAGGAAACTCATATGCCGCAAAACATATCATGAGGAGTATAGTTCACGGCTTATTACAAAGCATTGGCTACAGTTTCATCGGAACCTTAACCTTCGGGCAATTGGTCTTTTGGGTTACAGAATTACTAAGAAAGCTAAATGTTATTTCTTTTAATACATCGGGAATCGGTCAATTTATTGTTATTCCGATTATTACATTGGTGTTCTCTATTATAGTAGTAGTTTTAACCATGCCGCTGTGGTTTAAGATTCCGTTTTAGGTGAATAAAAAAGGAGGTGGCCTATGGAAACTGTTAATGCTACTTTACGTATCGATGAGCAATTAAAAGGACAAGCAGTCCAAGCGTCAAAGATTCCATTTGCCCTAAGGTGTGATGTTCCTAATACTATCACTCTCAAGGCTATCAAAGAAGTTGAAGACATGAAGATAAATCCGTCAAAGCATCAATCTTACTCTGATGTAGATTCCATGATGGAGAATTTGCTCAAGTGATGGACAATAGAAAGATGTTGATAGTTTTTTGAAAAGATATGTGGAGGAATAATAATAGCTAATGAATAATAGAGGCGAAGTTATTATATATCAAACCGAAGATGGATTGAGCAAATTCGAAGTTAACCTTAAAAACGAGACGGTGTGGTTGTCTTTAGATCAAATGGCAGAACTGTTCCAAAGAGATAAGTCGACCATCTCAAGGCATATAAAAAACGTCTTTGAAGAAGGTGAATTGATTAGAGATTCAGTTGTTGCAAATTTTGCAACAACTGCCACCGATGGAAAAACATATTATGTCGATTATTTCAACCTCGATGTAATCATTTCTGTGGGATATAGGGTTAAATCACAGCGAGGTACGCAATTTCGTATATGGGCTAATTCTGTCTTGAGGGAATATATCATCAAAGGTTTCGCTATGGATGATGAACGTCTAAAGGGTAATGGCGGAGGAAATTACTGGAAAGAACTATTAGATAGAATTAGAGATATACGCTCGTCTGAAAAAGTTCTTTACAGACAGGTACTGGATTTGTATGCAACCAGTGTAGATTACAATCCTAAGAGCGATGAGTCAATCCAATTCTTTAAAATTGTCCAAAATAAACTTCATTATGCCGCCCATGGTCACACTGCGGCAGAGGTTATTTATGAAAGAGCAGATGCAGAGAAACCTTTTATGGGTCTAACTTCATTCACAGGGGAATTGCCGTCGCTTAAAGATATAAGTGTAGCTAAGAACTATCTTACGGCAGATGAACTAAGAATTCTTAATAATCTTGTTTCCGGTTATTTTGATTTAGCTGAAATTAATGCTATTGAACATAAACCCATGTATATGAGTGACTATGTTGAGCAACTTGATTCGGTTCTTTCATCCGGAAATAGAAAATTGCTTGATGGGCCAGGTAAAGTAAGTCACGCTAAAGCAATCGAAAAGGCCACGGATGAATATCGAAAATATCAAAAGATTACTCTTTCACCTGTGGAAGAAGAATACCTTAGAAGCATAAAGAGCATAGCAAAAACTGTAAAAAAACATTGAATAAAGTCAAACGATGGTCACTTTTTATGACCATCGTTTTTTAATGAACCACTAACCCCGTCCCCTAGGTTCATTTGGTTCGCTTCATTTTTATAACAAGGGCTTCATAAGGGGATAGCTTAAGGCCCATCTCAGGTAAGATTCTAATTTCTCCCGGCACCCGTTTCTTTGGATAATTTGAAAGCATTATCTTTGCGGTATGATTTGCAAAGCCCTTAGGAAGCATAAAAAGAATCTTTTCCGGGGCAAAGGAGCAAATGATGAAATAAGAAATGTTTCCCCTTCTTCTTTCATACATATACACAAATGCGTTTCCGTGCTCGTATTCTTTATACTTTCCGTATAATAAAACAGGATTGTTCTTTCTTAATCTAATGCACTCTCTGTAATAGTTTAAAATGCTTTCTTTATCAGATTCCTGGTTCTTTACATTTATTTCTTTGTAATTTGGATTTACAAAAAACCAAGGCTTAACCCTCGAAAAGCCGGCGTTTTCAGAATCATCCCACTGCACAGGTGTCCTTGCCGAATCCCTGCTTGATACGTGAATTCTGTGAAGCCTGTCTTCAATCGAATCCTTTAAGTGATATTTGTGGTAATTGTTCTTTGATGACACATCCACGTATTGGTCGATGGAAGAAAGCTTAATGTTAGTCATGCCGATTTCCTGGCCTTGATAAATAAAGGGAGTTCCCTTTAAAAACATATAGGCAGTGGCAAGAGCCGTGCCGCTTTCTCTATGATACTTTTCGCTTCCGTATCGGCTTATGATTCTTGGATGGTCGTGATTTTCAAGGTATAAAGAATTCCAAGCCTTGCCCGCAAGCTTATATTGCCATTTTGATAAGGCGTTCTTTAACCTTATTAATTTAAAGGGCCTGTGAAGATACTCTGTAAATAAGCAGTCTGCGGTCATGTGGTCAAAAGAAAACATCATGTCCATGGACTTTGTATCTCCGCTTAAGTATTTAAGGGCGGTATTTACCGTGGTCATGGGGCCCTCGCCTATCTGAACCGCGCCGTACTCATCACAGACTTTTCTAAATTCTGCCAAATATTCATGAATGTGTGGGCCGTCTTTAAAGTTATGGATGCTACCGATAACAGGCAAGAAACCGATTCCGTTTGGAAGCCCTTCTTTTTTGGAAATAAAGTTAATGACATCTTCTCTGAATCCGTCAACTCCCATAGAAAGCCAGAATCTAAGGATGTTTTTAACCTCTTCTCTGACCTTTGGATTATCCATGTTTAAATCAGGCTGTTTCTTTGCAAATAAATGAAGGTAATATTGCCCTCTTAATGAATCAAACTCCCAGGCTTTACCTTCAAAGAAAGAATCCCAGTTGTTTGGCTCATCTCTCCAAATGTAATAATCCTTATAAGGATTATCATCTCCGCCTTTTCTGCTTTCTTTAAACCACTTATGCTCATCCGAAGTGTGATTTATAACAAGGTCCATGATTACCTTCATGCCAAGCTCGTGAGCCTTATTAAGCACTTTTTTAAACTGATCCAAATCGCCGTAATCGGGATGGATGTCACAATAATCGGAAATATCGTATCCGTAGTCGGCATTGGGAGATGGATACAAGGGGTTAAACCAAATGGCGTCTACTCCTAAGCTTTTTACGTATTCAAGCTTATCGTAAACTCCGTAAAGGTCACCGATTCCGTCCCCGTTTCCGTCGCAAAAGCTTCTGACCCAGATTTGATAAAATACAGCTTCTTTGTACCAATCTCTGCTTTCTTTTTTCTCACTCATTGCCATAACTGTCCTTCCACGTAATCTTTCGCCACTTCGATGTCGTGGTGTATATGCGTTATGATATTTTTTGAAGCATCGCCGATTCTTTTAAATGCTTCGGCGGTATCTGCTGCCGCAGCAAGCAAAATGTCTGAAGGCTCTGTTTTCTTTACAAATTTTCCTTCCGCCGCAAGCTCTCTTATTTCCCCGTATCTTTCAAAGGCCAGTTTCACCGCATCATCCCAGGAAATATAGATTTCATTCATTGCATTTTCGCCAACCCAAGAAACCTTTTCCATATCCTTACAGATTTCAAGCAAAAGCCCCGCCATAGACTCAGGCGTCTCATCGATTAAATATCCGTTTCTTAAATGGGTGATTCCTTCAGCAGCGCAAGAACCTTTAATAAGCACGGACGCAAGTCCGCATGCCGCCGCCTCTCTTACCACAATTCCGTTTGTATCGTATGTTGACGGAAAAAGAAACAGGTCTGCCCTTGTGTTTATGGCTCTTAAGACTTCTCTGTCTCTTATCGGGCCTGTGAATATGACCTTGTCGGATAAAAGCAATTTGTTTGTTGTTTCTTTTAACTCACTTTCATCGGGACCCGAACCCACCATTAGCATTCTAAAGTCCATGCCTTTTTCTTTTATTATTTTTAATGCATCAAGAATAAGAGGCAAGCCTTTATACTTAACAAGGCGCCCCACAAACAAAAATACAGGAACGTCTTTAGGAAGATCGTAATCTTTTACAGCTTCCCTAACGGCCGATTCGTTAGCTTTTCCTCTGGAAAAGTCTACTCCGTTTGGCATCACTCTGTAATCGCCTTCAAAACCTAAGCTTTTTAGGTTTTCTCCGGCGCCTTTTGATACGGTCCAGACTTCATCGCAGGCGGAAATGTTGTTTACCATAGTCTTAATGGTTTCTTTTTTCAAAAAGCCGTCTCCCACCGCTCTTGCTATGTCTATATCAAATTTTGTGTGATAGGTGAAAACAACAGGCGCACCTGTAGAATGGTGCAGAATTCTTGCCATTAATGTAGACGCTGCCGGGCAATGGGTGTGAATAATGTCAGGCCCAAACTCGGATATTCTGTCCACTTCATGCATAGACAAAGGCTGCCCGGCTCTGTAGCCTGCCACAATTTTCGAAGTATCGATGCTTCGGTAGGGCACAACCTCATAAGGATATCCCGAATAATCCGCATCGGGATATTTAGGCGTTGCCACAATCACATTTGCTCCGTGATTTTGCGTAAGGGCACGCCCGTAATTTAAAACTACATTTGCAACTCCGTCAATTATCGGCGGAAACGAATCATTGAGTAAACAAATATTCATAAAATTCCCCCGCTATAAATTTTTAAATGGACCGCTAACCCCGTCCCTTAGGGCCACTATAGTTTCAATACAATTACACCATAGCCGGGGAGGATTATATCTCCGGCAACGGTTTCTTCGCTAATTAAATCATATGCTTTTTCTTTAACCTTGAATGTCTTTTCTTCCTTTTCGTAATTTAAGATAAAGGCAAATGTACCCTTAGAATTCTCTCTTACCGCAAGCTCGATTTCTTTGGGAAGGTCAAGGTATTTTCCGAAGGGAATGCTTACGCCTAACTTATCAAAGAAAACTTTGACTGACTCTTCATTAAAGGCGCTTCCGTAATAGTACACTTCGCCCTTTCCGATTTTATTTAAAGTAAGGGCTCCATAGCCTTTGTAATAGTCATCTTCGAAGGTAGCAAGAATTTTAGAGTCGGCGTTTTCTTTTATATCTCCATCTAAAGTAAGCTGGTCCACAAATACGCTAGCGGTAAATACATCATCGCCCCACTTAACGTGGACATCAGTCATATCGGGGGCTATATATGAATACTCAGGAATATCGCATCCCGTAAGGGCTTTAAGTTTCCCGGGAAGCTTTTCCATGGTGCACTTTCCCGTAACGTCTTTATAACCGCTTCGGCACGCAAACAAAAGCTTTCCGCCGTTTTCAACATACTTTCTAAGTGCAGGCAAAAAACTTTCGTTAACTATAGTCATATGAGGATAGATTAAAAGATCGTATTTAGACAATCTTTCAAGTAATGAATCGCTTTGGCCTAAATAGTCGGTTAAATAAAGATAATCAATGGGCGTATGTGTCTTTTGAGACGCGGCAAAGATTGCCTTTTGGCTCTCAACTTCAACGCTTCTATGCCATACGTCATACTCTGAATCAAATATATTATCGTAGTCTTTTAAAACCGCTACTTTGGCAACATACCTGCCATTGGAAACGGGCGATAGTTTTTTTACCTTACTATCAATGTCCCCTATTTCCTTAAGTCTTCTGTTGTCTCTTCCTGAATAGTCCAGGATTCCGTGCCAGTACATTTCGGTTCCGAAGGTGGCTGTTCTCCATCTAAAGTAGCTTATAAAGTCTGCCCCGTGGGCAATCGATTGCATAGTCCATAATGTAATCTGTCCGGGCCTTGGAGTAGGGGCTGCCATTCTTGAATTCCAGCCGTTGGCGCCGGATTGTTGTTCCATGATTCCAAAAACAGGAGATATTGCCCTGGTTTCGGAAAGATTCATGCTCCATTTTCTGTCTCTTAAAGATGATTCGTTAGGGTCAAAGCCCTCAAATGTATATGCAAAGTTTGGATAAGAGTCGTAAGTTATAAAGTCTAAGCTTTCATCTCTCATCCTCTGATAATCCACATGGCCAAAGAGACCGTTTGTGGTGATGAAGTCATCTTCCTTTTTGTACTTTCGGATTATATCCGCCTGCATTTTTACAAAATTGCAGGCACTGTCTGAAATAAATCTGTAATAATCAAGGGTCTGATGGGGATTTACGTTTTCATGTACTGTGGTTCTTGGAATGTGAACTTCGCTCCACTCTGTGTAAGTCTGATTCCAAAAAACTGCTCCCCAGGCATCATTTAATGCATCAAGAGTTTTATACTTATTTTGCAAAAATAAGTTAAATGCTTTGTCATCGCTTTCAGAATAAAACTCTGCGATTTCACAGTTTATTTCATTGTCAATTTGCCAGCCTATTACGCTTTTTCTTTTTCCGTAATGCTCTGCAAATTTTTCAACTATTATTTTTGAAAGCCTTTTGTAATTTTCGGAATTATAATTGTAGTGCCTTCTTAGTCCGTGCCTAAAAAGTGTTCCGTCTTTCTTAGCATTTAACACATCCGGATATTTTTCCGTAAGCCATGCGGGAGGCGTTGCCGTAGGCGTTCCCATAATTACCTGCATTCCAAGTTCATCTGTTAAATCAAGGAATTTATCAAAGAAATCAAAGTTAAACTGCCCTTCTTTTTCTTCCACCTTGCTCCATGCAAACTCTGCTATTCTCACAGTCTTTATGCCTACAGAAAACATTCTTTCAAGGTCTTCTCTCCATAAAGATTCATCCCAGTGTTCGGGATAATAGCATGTTCCTAAGGTTATAGCTTCTCCGTTTAATAGTTTACTCATGGCTTTTCCTTTTTTGTTTTTTAGCAAATGCTTTACTTATATTATATCAACTTTTAAGTCACTTATTCCCTCTGATTTAAATAAAACCGTTGATTTCTTTGCATTTTCTTTTTTCTTAAAGACAGCCAAAAGTTTTCCCGCAAGCATTGCTCTTTTTTCTTCTTTGTATCCTGTTAAATCAAGCATATTGCCTGCATCCATTCCGATAAATTCAAGAGTATCGTCATACTCTGTAAAGATTACAGGATTTGCATTCGGAACTAAAGCGCCGTCTTTATCAATAGCACTTAATTCAACAAAAGAAAACTCACCCACATTTTTAACGCTGGCTTCAAGCTTCGCAGTTTTCCCTGTAGTCTTTACTACGCATTCTTTTACAAGCTTATCTCCGATATAGCCTTCGGCTCTAAGTTCGCCTTCTTTGAAGGGCACATCCCATGATAAATGAAGGTCTCCTGTCGTTGGCTGATGCCTTCTCGTTTCATCATCCCAGCTCTTTGTGGCTCCAAACCTGGGACACGGGGCACTTGACTTTTCGGATATAAATTCTCCGTTTAAATAAAGCTTAACTCTCTCACAGTTTGTGTAGCAAAGTACCTGCTTAAAAGCGCCTTCCTCTCCTTCAAAATTCCAATGAGGAAGCAAATGCAATGTCACATCATCCTTATTCCAAATGGATTTAAAGTAATAAAACGCATCCTTTTTAAATCCGGCAGTATCAATAGGTCCAAAGTTAGCTCCTCTTCTTGGCCAGAAAGCTTCTCCCAAGTAATCAAATCCCGTCCAAATGTAGTCTCCCGCCACATAATCTCTGCTTTTTGTAAATCGCCAAAGAGCTTCATGGGTAAGAGAAGCGGTAATGTAATTGAAATTGTTTTCTTTATCTAAGCTGTAATCTCCTCTGTCACCGCTTACGGCAGGGTTTTCGGTTCCGATAAATAATCTGTCGGGATGAGCAATCTTATCATCCTCATAAAACCTTTCCGCTCTCTCTCGCCATCTTCCCACGTAGTTGTATCCCACAACGTCTATTGAATCAAGAAACTCGTCCTTAGTTGAAAGCCCCGGGAGAGAAGCTATATTGTCGCAGGCACTTGTTGAAAGCCTTTTAGGGTCTTCTTCGTGAACAATGTTTGTAAGCGCTTTTGCAATTTTTCCTCCGCTTGCATATCCTTGTTCGGGAATCTCATTTCCGATACTCCACAAAACAATGCTTGGGTGATTGTAATCACGCCTTAGCATTGTTCTTATCTCATTCTCCGCATCACTTGAAAAGAACTGACTAAAGCCATAGGAGGGTTTGTCGGAATAATAGTTTTCATTCTTGTTTTTTCCAAGTGTCCACTCATCAAATATTTCATCCATTACGATAAAGCCCATCTCATCGCAAAGATCCAAAAAAGCGGGAGCCGGAGGATTATGGGAGCACCTTATGCCGTTTACTCCCATTTCTTTAAGGGTTTCAAGTCTTTCTCTCCATACCTCTTTATGGAAAGCTGCGCCAAATAGTCCGCTGTCGTGGTGAAGGCACACTCCTTTTATCTTTATCCTCTCTCCGTTTAATAAAAAGCCTTTATCCCTTGTAAACTCGGCACTTCTTATTCCTATTCTTTCAACTCGTGAATCTACCAATATTTCGCCCTCAAACACTTTAGTTTCAAGGCTGTATAGATAGGGATTCTTAGTAGACCACAATTCAGGGTTCTTTACATACATCATGCTTGCGGCTTCGGCACTGTCATTAGCCTTTACCCATAATGATGCTCCCGTTGTGGCAATTTCTTTTTCTTCTTTATCTTTTATAGTCCATCTGATAACTATGTCTTTGTCTTTATCAGAATAATTTTCTAATTTAGTCTTTAAATCAACAGTCGCAAAGCTTAAGTCGTCAGCAATCGTGTTTGTATCCGACTTTACTCCAAACAAGTCTATGCAAAGGTCTTTGGTTTTTCTTAAATAAACGTCTCTGTAAATTCCCGAACCTGTATACCATCTGCTGTTTGGCTGTTTGCTGTTATTTACTCTTACGGAAATAATATTTTCTCCCGTTTCAAGCTTATCTGTAATATCAACTGAAAATGTGGAATAACCGTAGTTTTTGCCACCGGCTTTCTTTCCGTTTACAAAAACAGTGCTTTCCATATAGATTCCTTCAAAGATAAGTTCATATCTGAAGCCATTAAGTTCATCTTTGTCAAAAGAAACCACTTTTCTGTACCAGCCTGTTCCGGCTTTTGCGTAGCCTCCGCCGGCACCGCTTAAATTGTCTTTATCAGGTGCAAAAAATGTATCCCAGTCATGCGGCAGTGTATGCACTTCCCATGAAGAATCATCGTATTCAGTTTTAGCAAAAATATTATCGCTACAATCTTCTAAAATAAATTTCCAATTATCATTTATTAAAACGGTATCTTTTAAAATCATTTTTTATCTCCTGATAAAGTTTATAAATATGGGGAGCAGGTTTAGCTGCTCCCCTTGAAAAAAATTATCTTGTTTTATACCACGCATCGTACTGAGAGTAGAACTCATCAAGCACTTTCTGAAGTCCTGAATCGTAGCATTCCTTAATCATCTTATCAAGTGTAGCATCTACATCTTCAACAAGACCAAGTTCAAGCATAGGAACATATGAATTTAAAACAGTGTTAACTGCTGCTTTTTCGTTTGAAACATTTGCATCATCAAATACAAATGTGATTGTAGGATTGCTTACAACTCTTTCTGCCCAGCTGTCGGAAACTTCTTTTTCTCTTGGATCTCCGCCTGCCTCTGACAATTCACCGTTCTTAATAGCCCATGATGCGGAAACTGTCATAGGGGGATAGTTTTCTGTTGCTCCGTCAACCTTTGTGTACTCATTGTTTTCGTTGATTGTGTAGTGCTTTCCTTCTTCACCAAGTAAGATTAAGCGGTTAACGTATGTATCCATCTTCATGATATCCAAAACCATAGCTGCTCTTTCAGGATTCTTTGAGCTTGCGGTAATAGCCATATCGTTGTTTGAATAAGCTTCGCAACCTACAAGATGGGGCTTTGTAATATCGTATGCAGCGCCTTTAACGCCTTCAGTCTGTTCAGCCTGTCTTATATATGTAAATACGGAAGCATTCCATGCAATTGATGCGCCCTGCAAAGCTCCGAATGCATCGTCATCGGTTACTGTATTTGTAAGAGCCGATCTGCTCCAGCAGCCTGCGTCAGCCATTTCCTTCATATCTTTTGCGTACTGACGGAAAGGTTCGTATTCGTATGCAAGCTTAATATCGTCCTTTGTGGGAAGTGAACCTTCTTTGTACTCATAAATCATGTCAAAGAAATCTGAATCAAGCGCAAGGAAAGTATCGTACTGTTCTCTGTAAACGTCCCAAAGTTCGTTGTTGTCTCCTGCAGCGGCAAGAGCATAAATACCTGACTGAGGGGTTTCTTTTTCCGCTACAGAAAGTGCGAATTTCTTGTAATCATCCCAGCTTGAAAGCGTTGAAAAACCAAGCTTGTCGGCAATATCCTGTCTTACTGCAACGATTTTTCCCATAGGCTGTGCAGTGTTTGAAGGAACTGCTATGGTCTTTCCTGCGAGTGTAGTCTCATCCCAGCTTTCCTTTGCCTGATATTTGTTTGTAAGAGGCATGCACTTTGCAATAAAGTCAGAGTCTATTGTGTAGAAAGAACCCTTTGCGGCTTCTGTGTACATATAGCACCAGGGAGCTGTGAAAATAAGATCCGCATCTCCGCCCTGAAGCACCAAAGAATACATTGTGGAGTAATCGCTCCAGCTTAAGAATGTCACCTTAAGGTCTGTGTTGAAAGGCTTAAGATAATCATTGATGAGCCCTAATACGTTATCCCAGTCATTTGGTGTGTCACCGATTAAATACACCTGAACCGTATAGGGTTTGCTTAAGTCGATTCCTGAATACATTTCGGGAGTTGCCTTAACAACACCTTTTCCGATTGCTTCCGGTAAATCTGCCGGAAGTTCTGTCACTTCACTTGACGCCGTAGTTTCCGTCGTCTGATTTGCAGTCTGTGTTTTAGTTTCTGTGCTTCCTGTTTGTGAAGCACTGCCACAGCCTGCAAGTACCCCTGCTGTCATAACGACAGCCATAATGATTGATAATACCTTCTTTTTCATATTAACCTCCTTTATCCTTTTACTGCTCCTATAGTTAAACCCTTTACAAAGTATCTTTGTACAAAAGGGTAAAGCAATACGATGGGACCTGTAGCTATTACCGTCATAGACATCTTCATACTTTCAATAGGAATCGAGGGAAGCGCTATTCCGGACTTTTCGGCAACTATTCTCATAGCTTCCGCACTTCCGAGTATTCTTTGCAAATAGTATTGAAGAGTAAACATGTTTTCATCGGTAATGTAGAGCATACAGTTATACCAGTCATTCCAATAAGCCAGTGCCGCAAAGAGCGAAAGTGTGGCAATTAAAGGCTTTGAAAGGGGAATGATAAGCCTTGCAAATATCACTAAATCATTTGCTCCGTCTATCTTTGCAGACTCCGTTATTTCCATGGGAAGTCCCGACATAAACGACTTTGCAATTATCATGTTCCAAACCGAAAACATTAAGGGCAAAATAAGTCCCACAATGTTGTTTTTAAAATTTAGGTATCTAACGCAAAGCAAATACCAGGGAACGAGTCCTCCGTTAAAAAGGGTTGTGAAGAAATAAAAGAACGCAAACTTATTTCTCCATGGGAAATCTTTTCTTGAAAGAACATATCCTGTCATTGTGGCAAGAAAAACAGAAAGAAATGTTCCTACCGCTGTAACTCCTATTGTGGTTCCGTAAGCTTTAAGTATGGCAACCGGGTTCTTTAGGCTTAATTTGTAGCTATCCAGGCTAAAATTTGCAAAAGACGGTAAAAGTGGATAGCCGTTTCTTATAAGAGATGTCTCAGAGGTAAAAGAAGCTATTATGATAAGGTAAAAGGGAATTACGCAAATCAAAGCAAAAATACCTATTAAAACAATGCCCAGTATATTAACCGAAAGCTCGTCTTTGCTTAATCTTTTATGTGTGTTTAAGACTACTTGATCAGTCATTTCTTCCTCCCATCAATACAGTGCATAATCAGGATTGGCTTTTTTAACCAATGCATTCGATATCATAATCGTGACAAAGCAAAGCACTGACTGATACAAGCTTGCCGCCGCCGATACTCCGATGTCACCGTTATCAATAAGAAGTCTGAACACATAAGTGTCGATAACATCAGTCGTGGGCTGGAGCAAAGCGCTGGACCTTACAGTCTGATAGAAAAGACCGAAATCTCCTCTAAAGATGTTTCCTATTCCCAAAAGAACCAATATCATCATAGTGGGCATTAAAGAAGGAATCGTAAGATACCTGATCTTTTGCCAAGCGCTTGCGCCATCTATTGATGCAGCCTCAAACATTTCCTGATCTAAACCTGTAATGGCCGCAAGATATACAACCGAACCATATCCTGTCTGTTTCCAGATCTTTAAAAAGATTATTACTATGATCCATGCGGAGGGGGTGTTGTATAAGTCAAATGCTTTACCTCCCAAAGCCGTAATAACATGGTTAAATACGCCTTTTTCATAGTTAAAAATGTTGTACATTATTGCTCCTGCCACAACCCAGCTTATAAAGTAGGGCAAAAACATAAGTGACTGCGTAAACTTTTTAAAAAACTTAGAAATTATCTCGTTTAGCAAAATTGCGCTGCCCATTTCAAACAAAACACCAAGGGTTATAAACGCTATATTGTAAAGCAAGGTGTTTCTTGTAACCATTCCAAGCTTTCCGGAAATCAAAAGAGCTTTGAAGTTATTAAGACCGTTCCAAGGTGAAAAATATATTCCGCCTGCGTACTGATACTTTTTAAATGCTAAGATTATTCCCGTCATCGGGACATAACTGAATATAATTACATAAATAAGACTCGGAAGCAGCATTAAAAGAAGCAGCCAATGCCTTCTTAATACTTTTAAAAACGGAGTCTTTGTCCTAGTCTTTTCCATACTCTCTCCCACGTACACTATCCATAAGTTTCAAATCTATGATTTAATTGTAGGAACTATACCTAAATGGCTCTAGATTAATAATTTTCAAATAATCTAAAGTTTTTTATATTAAGTGAACGAATAATTTACGATTCGTGCGCAATTTTGCGCATTATTAGCGCAATTTCTGCTTTTTTGCGCATTTTTTATTGTTTTTCCCTTTTTTAAAAGCTATAATTGGTCTCATGGGAAAAGAAATTAGATTAAATGAACTATCAAAAGAACTGAATTTGTCGGCTACGACGATTTCAAGAGCCTTATCCGGAAACGGACGAGTATCTGAAGAAACAAGGAAAAAGGTTACGGAAGTTGCCCTAAGACTTGGATACATTTCCCCTTCGCAGAAAAAACAAAGTGACAGCATTATTTCGGGTCGAAAAAGCGGAAACGTAGGCGTGGTGCTGTCAAGAGACCTGTTATATGAGTCGGATTTTTTCCACCTTTGCTTACTTGGTGCTGCCGGAGCTTTGGCCGATCACGGCTATGAAACTCTTCTCATTTTGTGTAACACGGACGAGTATGAGCCTCTTATTCCCGCCGTTGAAAAGGGGGCTCTTGACGGAGTTATATTTACAAGAGCAATTTCAGGTGAAAAGAGCCACTCTTACCTTAAGAAAAAGGGGATTCCCGTAGTGGTGGTGGGCTCAGGTATTAAAGACGCGGTTATGGTTGATTCAAATACCGCTCTTGCCTGCAGAGAGCTTGCATCAAGCCTTATGAACAGCGGTTGCAAGCGCATAGCATTCATAGCGGGAAATATGAATTATAACGTAAACATAAAAAGGCTTGAAGGCGCAATGATGGGAGTTTCCGATTACTCCGTCAATCCGGATCCAAACCTTATATTCAGAGATATATCTAATTATAATTCCTGTAAAGTTGCGGTTGAAACCGCAATTACCAGACGTTGTGACGGCATCATTTGCTGTGACGATGTAATTGCAGGATGGTCTTATGAAGTGCTCACAAGACTTGGGCTCTCGGTCCCTAAGGACGTTTTGCTTGCTTCTTGCTTTGACAGTAATGAATTGGCCCGCCACACACCACCCATAACCGCTGCCCACATCGATGCAAGGCAAATGGGATTCTATGCAGGCGAAGCAATGATTGGTCTTTTGGAAGGCACTGAAAAAAGACAGTTTATTCCGGTTGAACATACTATTCACTTAAGAGCTTCCACAAGACATTTTAGTGTCTGATGGTTTCTTTAAAATTTCACGTAAAGGAGACGGTATATGGGACTTAAAGAAAGACCTTTGGTGCATGCAATTGCCGGGGGCAAATATTGGGAAAATAAATATAAGTCTTTTTATGCGAAAGTGTTTGTGCCGAACAATGATTTAGAGGGGCAGGTAAATAATTATGGATTTAGAGCGCCTCTCTTACTAATATTTGAAGAGCACAAAATGGATATAGAAGAAGCCTTGAAGTTTGCAACCCTAAGGGGCTTTACAAGAATTGCTGCAAAATATGATGCCCCTGTAGTTTTTGTTTATCCTACCTGTGAGGGCGGATGGGCATATGCTGATGAGTCTTTATATCAAGAGCTTATTTCGGAAGTTAGTCTTTATCCTGATTATGAAGACGGTGTAGTTGCCTGGGATAATTTCTTTTCTAAGCGTTTTGAGGGCTATTTTATAAGGGGCGCCAAGCACAGAGCTTACCTCTACGGTTTTGGAAGGTCGGCAGATTATATAGCGACCAAACTATTAAAGGCCATCCAGGGCGAATACCTTTGGGGCCCGGGTGAAATCACTCCCGCGGTTTGCTCCTTAGAACGCCTTACCACTCTTCCGGATCTTCAAAGAAAAGACATTGCCATAATCAGCGTGTTGAATGAATCCGTGATTAATATGCCCCTTGAAGAGAGCGAACATTTCTATAGGTCGGATGGGCTTTACGAAGAGGACTTTGAAAAGTTTGCAAGGAAATTTAAAAGATGGTGCGGAAACCTTGAAATCGAACCTACTTCGGAAGACTTAGGCATGGTGGAAGAAACCGGAATCGTGGAAGTTAAGACTTCCCCTGATAACCAAAGTAAATACAAAGACCTTCCCACTCACAAAGCAGGGTATTTTGCATTTTACAATAAAGGTGCCTTTGACAATGGCCCCATCCCTTTGGTGCTTGCCTTTCACGGAGGCGGAGACACCGCTTTACACATAACCTATGTGCCGGGCTGGATTGATATCTGTCACAGAGACGGATTTTTACTTGTAGCAATAGATGACCATTTATCCTTAAGAGCTACGGAAATAATGGAAATTCTTGATAGTATAAAGAAGCGCTACAACATAGATGAAAAAAGAATCTATGCAACAGGCTTTTCAATGGGAAGCGGAAAGACCTTTGATTTGTTTATGGAGTATCCCGATGCCTTTGCAGGCTTTATGCCATGCTCTGCTCTATTCCCCATTA
>JAEEGK010003766.1_pt1 | contig 37575 bp, 15 predicted proteins | sample 8958771 | NCBI WGS metagenome assembly JAEEGK01 (sample SAMN16246547, study PRJNA631951) | gut metagenome | biome: gut microbiome; feature: rumen; material: SC-attached | host: Bos | place: Iran: Karaj | collected 2018-10
TAAAAGAAGATAAAAAATTTTTAATTAATTTAATGAAATTTTTAACTAGAAATTTTAGAATATTTAAAGAAAAAAAATTCTCTTTATTAATACATGAAGAAATGAATAAAAAACAAAAAATAATAAATGATAGAATTATTAAAACAGAACATAATCAATATATTTCAATTGCATTAAGTTGGTTAAAAGTATATTTAGTATTTAAAAATATTTTATCATTATTAATTGAAGAAGAAGGAACAAAAGAAATAGAAGATAAAAATCAAGGAATGGATTTATTAATAAAAAAGAAAGCAGAAAATTTTTTTAAAAGAAAAGTTGATTTAATGATTGAAAAAAAAACAGAAAATGATTTCGGTTCAAATGATTTAAAAAATAATATAATTAAAAATATAGATTCATCAAAAAATAAAATAAGTGAACATGATATATTAAAAGAAAATACTTCATCAAATAATATTAAAAGAAAATTACAAAAAAAAACAACAAATGTTATGATATTATTTGGTGATAATAAAGAAAAATTAAATTTTAATGAGGATGATAAAGAAAGTGAAGATATTGATAATAATTCAGATGAATTTTATTCTAGTCAAGAGTTAGAAAATGATGAAAAAAATAAAGAAAATGAAAATGAAAATAAAAAATATCTTCATTCTTTTGGTACAATTAAAAAAAGAATAACATTAAAAAATACAAAAAACAATTTTGACAATGATTTTAGAAATAATATAACAAAAAATGTAACTTTTGAAGATGAAAAAACACATAATAAAAATGAAATATCAAAAAATATAATAAACATATTTAAATTATTAATAAAGAAAAACATTTCTATTTTAAATGAAAATTTCTATGATTATTATAATAATTTAGAATATAAAAAAGATAAGCCAATTTCATTTGATTATTTTATTGAAAGATGTGTTCCAAATTTAGATTCTGGAATAAATAGAATTAATAATTTAATTAGAAAGTTTTGTGAAGAAGAAATAAAATCAAAATTACCTTGTGAGAAAGAATTATCAAATTTAAATCTTGAATTTGGAGAAAAGAGAATTGATTTAAATTTTATTCAAAATTTATTTATCGCATTTAATATTACTGATGATTTAGAAATGCAAGAATCAATAATTAGTTTAATTTATATTTATTTTCATCAAAGAAAATTATTTTTTAGAAATGTTACTTTTTTTAATGAGCATTTAATAACTTTGAGAACTATACAAAATAATCCTTTTAATGATAAATTTAAAATTAAAGCTGATTTTAAAAAATTTTATCAAAATTATGAAAAGAATAAACATGAATATTCAGAAGATGATTTTGTTGCAGTTGAAAGATTTTTTACTCTTTTAATACAACAATTATTGATTATATTTAGAAAAATTTTAAATTATTGGAAATATGAATTCAGAACTTTATCTTTGGAAAATGCAAATAAATACTATTCTAAATTTGAAGAAAATGAAAATTTAATTGCTGAAATTGAAAAATTAATTTCTATTATTGAACAATTAGAAAATGATATTATGAAAAAAAAACCAGATTTTACAAAAGAATATTTTTTAAAGTTAATTGAAATATTAATGAAAATATTTTATTTTATGAGAAAAAATGGAGAAAATACTGTTTTTACTTCATTATTATCAGTTTTAAATGAAAGTGGAGGAATTTATAATAAAATGTTTTATTCTTTAATGTCTGACTTTTTACATAAAGGAAAAAGATTTAGTACTAATTTTGAAGAAAAAAAATATTTTTTCTTTAAAAATATTTCTATTTTTAATGCAAAAGGAGAAAATAAAAAAATGAATAATACAGAAACTATAATCAATATAAAAAATAAATATTTTACTTGTATGTTTTTATTATTAACATTTCAATATGTAACTTTACCTAAAAATGAAAAAAATATTAATTTTATCTATTCAATATTAAAAAATGATAAAGATTTAATTGTATATGATTCAATTTGTTTATATATGATATTATTATATGTTTCAGATGTTCAAAAAAAGAATTTAACTTTAAATTATTTTTCAATATTAGAAAATATGAGAATCATGAAAGATAATGAATGTTTTGGTGATTTAAAAACAAAAATGAATTTAAATTATGAATATCCTGATACTTTCAGTAATATTTATTTAGATATATTAATGAATGTTTTAAAATTTGTTATTTGTAATAGAAATATGATTAATGAATCAAATTTAGATGAAATTTTAGTTGAAACATTTTTATTCTTTTTAAAAAAAATGGACCATAAAATAATAATTACAAAAGAAGATATAAATGGAAATATAAATGAAGGATTAGAAAATAGTAAAATTCAAGTAATGTCAAAATTAATAAAAATAATAAATTATTTTGAAGAAATAGAGACTTTAAATAATATTTTCATAGTAAAAATAGATCCAAATAAAAAAAATAATTTCGATTCAGAATTTTATCAAATTTTTGAAACAGACAATTCAAATAATCAAATCGCAAAAAGAAATACATTTTTTGGTTCAACAGGAATAAATGCAGATTTAGACGAACATAATAAAGTAATACCAATAATAGATTATTTCCCAAAACCACATCAAGTATATTATTTATTTGAATCAAATTTAGAAAATTTATTTGAAGATATAAACAATAGTTCAAATGGTAATAATAATGAATTATATTATGTAAAAACAACATTTGAAATATATAAATATTTCTTATTTTACATATTAGAAATTGATCCAGATTATTTAAAAGAATTAGAAATGGTTGATTCATATAAAACAGAAAAAGAAGAAATTAAAAATTTTATTCAATTAGTTCTTTATGGTTATGTAAGAATTAAATATTCAAATGAAACTGAAGATGATGGTATTGATTATAAATTTTTAGAAGGAAGTGAAGAAAAAATTTATAATTTATATACTAAGATTTCATTTTCTTCATTATTTTTTTTAATAAATTTAACTACAATTTGGTATTTAGATAATGGAAACATTGCAATTGCACATATACAATTTAAAGAAGATGTTATTAGGAAAAATAGTATGAAATTAGTTAATGATTTTTTTTCTTTTGATTTATCAAATACAAATACTTTAATAAGTGTTGGTAGTAATATTGCAATTAATTCTAAAGTTTTAATATCTACTGGAAATAATAATAGAGCTAATTTTTTTATTTATAAAAAATTACAACTTATTACTGGAGAAATTTTAACTTTAATGTATCAAGATTATGAAGATGAAAATGAAAATGAAGAAGAAGAAGGAGAAGTAAATGAAAAAATAGATAATAAAGAAATTATTAATAATTATTTACAAGTTTTAAATGAGAAATATAATTTTTATAAAAATAATGTTATGGAACTTAAAAAAGATAAATTGTATTCTTTTAAAAATATGTTATATGATAATAGAAAAGAATTGAAAAAATATATAAGAAATGAATCAACAAGTATAATTTATTATTTATTAATTTTACTTGATGCTGGTGTAAAAACTCAATATGATCAAATATTTTATTCTTTCTTAAATAAAATAAATGAATTTATAGGAAGATCATGTTCAAATAGTTTAACTTCAAAAGTAATTAAATTAAATGAATTTTTAATTTCAATTTTTAAAGAAATATTAATATTTTATGAAGAAAATGAAGAAGAATTAATAGGATATCCATTAAGAAAAAAAACTTTAAGAGAAATACAAATTTCATTAGGAAGAACTGGAATTTTAGAAACTTTATTAAGATTAGTAAATAGATATAAAAGTCCTGAAATAAGTGAATTATTACCAGGTATTTTTGATATGTTTTGTAAAATATTAAAAAAAGGTAATTTTAATAGTCAAGAAGTTTTTTATAATATTTTAACTATGAAAAATCAATTTGAACCTGTTTTTTCTTATATGAAAGAATTAATAACTGAAAAAATTAATTTTATTTTATCTGGTAAAAGTACAATTATAAGAGAAAAAAAGAAAAAAATATCATTTGAAAATAAAATTTTTTTAAAAGATGTTGATATGAAACAAGATAGTAAAATATTACAATTTTTGCAATTATTATGTGAAAATCATAATAATAAATTACAATTATTTTTACATAATCAAGGTAATTTTAGAAAATCATATGATTTAGTATCACATGCTCAACATTATTTAACAATATTATTTAATCACTTTGAACCTTTTTTATTTGAACCTTTAATTAAATGTTTTGATTTATTAATTGAATTTATTCAAGGACCTTGTTTAGAAAATCAAATCACATTAATTAATTCAAAATTATTAATTACAATAAATGATATTTTAAAATATTATTTAAATTCAGAATGTGAAAATTTACAAGAACTTTTTCCTTATGTTCAAGCATTAAAAAAAGATGAAATTGATAAAACTAAAAATGCAACTGAAGAAGGACAAGAAGAACTTTTTGAAAATAATTTTAATAAAATGTCAACTGCTCAAATTTCTTTATTAACTTTTAAATCATCAATTTTATTATTAGCATTAATTGAAAATAGAACAAAAGATGATTTAATATATGTAAATATAAAAAATATAATTAAACCAGATGTTTTAAAAAAAGTATGTATTAAAATATATTTTGAACATTTAAGTATTATTTGTGAAACTAATAATTTAAATGATTATGAAGTTAAATTAGATGATTTTAATAAAGTTGATGAAGTTGGAGAAAAAGCAAATGAAATTGTTTATTCTTATAATACTTTAATTGAAAGAGAACCAACTGAAGTTTCTGATTATTTAATTTTAGAAACAGGTTTTTTTTTATACTTTCTTATTTTATATTATGAAGATTATGAAAAAAATTTACTTTCTAAACCAAATATTATTATTGAACAAACTAATCTTTTTGAAAGAGGTTTAAATTATTTTAAAGGTTCAATTTTTGGTTCTATTATTCAATTTATTATTGATTTTCCTATTGCAATTTTAACTACTTTAAGTTATATTGCAGCATATTTTGTTTTTTTTTTATCTTTTGGAAGAATTAAAATATTTAATTTACTTAGAAGATTATTTAAACATAAAATTTATGTTGATGAAGATTCAAATCCATTTTATGATAAATACACTCAAAGTATAGAAATATTAAGAGAAGAAAAAGTATATAAAATATATTTTTATTTATTACCTTTTTTTATGAGATTAAATAAATTTGAAAAAACAAGATTTTTAGAAGAAATTGACAGAACAAATCCAAAAACAAAATTAATGGATATTTTAAAATTTACAAATAAATTAAAATATGAATTAGAAAATGATTATTATGTAAAAGAATTTACAGGACATTTACCAATAATTGGTTTAATGTTTAGAAGTGTAGAATTATGGAAAGATTTATCTCTTTTATTAACAATAATTCAAAATTTTTTTAATATTTTTGCAGTTAGAAAAGTAGGTAAACTTTATACTATGTGTTTAACTCCTGAAAATTGTGTTCAAATTGAAAGTTGGGTTGATGAAAAAACTCTTTTTAATATTGAACCAGAAGACTTTAATCAAATGTTAAAAAAATTATTTTTTATTCAATGTACTTTATCTTGTTTAATTTTTATTGAATTTATTAGTAAAAAAATTTTAGCTATTTATAGTTTAACTGAAGAAGAAGTTAATACAAAAAATGTTTCTAATATTTATAGAAAATTTTTATTTATTAAAAACTTTTTAAAAAGATTAATTTTTAATTTTGAAGTTATTTATTATTGTGCTTATGTTGTTTTTGCTTTTTTAGGAACTTTTAAAAGTGATTTTTTCTTTGCTTTTCTTTTATTAGAAATTATACAAAGATTTAAAACTTTAAGAAATGTACTTTCAGCAATTAAAAATCCATATAAAGAATTAATATTAACATTTATTTTATGGATAATTCTAATTTATTATTTTGCAATTTTTGGATATTCATTTTTTAGAAAAGATTTTCCATATGAACAAGATTGTAATTCATTATTAAGATGTGTTGCAGTAATATTTTATGAAAATAATAGAATGGATAATGGAATAAGTGGATATTTAAAAAAAAGACAAGAAATAGTATTCGGACATAATCCATTTACAGGAAGATTTTGGTATGATGAATTATTTAATTTAATATTAAAAATATTAATTATTCAAATGATTTCTGGTATTATTATTGATAATTTTGCTGTTTTAAGAGAAAAAGAAGTTGAAATGATAAGTGATATGAAAAATATTTGTACAATTTGTTCTTTGAAAAGAGAAACTATTGTTAAAATTTATAATAAATATGGTTTAGATTATACTGATCATATTGGGAAAGATCATCATATTTTTAATTATATTTTTTATATTATTTATTTGTTTAAAAAAGATAAAACTGAACTTACTGGAATGGAATCTTATGTTTATGAATTAGCTTTTAATCAAAAAGATATTAATTGGTTTCCAAAAGATCAATTATATATTGCTAAACCTGGAGAATTACAATTAGATGATGATGATGATGAAAAAGATGATGATGATTAATAATTATTTCTTTTTTTTAATAATAATTTTTAAAATTTTATATATATATTTTTTATAAGTCTTTATATTAAAATTATTTATTTATTTTTTTTTTTGTTTTTATTTTTTTTTTATCTATAATAAACTATAAGTATTAATTTATCCCTTTAAAATTAATAAATTGTTTACGTTTATATAATTAACATATATATATAATGTTGTCTAAAATAATTATTACTATAATTTTATATGTAAAATATTTTAATAACAAAATGATCGAATATTCATTCATAATAAACAATACTCATTTTATATTATATAAAAATTTTTAAAAATGGATTAATTAAATTTAAATACATTTTTTTAATTGAATTATATATTCATTGTTCTGTTTTGTTGAATTTTTCTTATTTAAATTATCATCATTTTCAATTTTATTACTTTTAAACATTTTATCACTTAAAAAATTATTATATTGTTTATTTAACATTGATTTTCTCATTTTTATTTTATCATTATTATTATTATTATTAATTGTATTTATAAAATTAACAGACAAATTTCTTTTTTTTTCATTAAATATTTTCAAAATATTTTTTTTATTATGAGTAGTTGAAGTAGTTAAAAAATTTTTATTTTTCTTTTTATTTTGATTCTTATTTTTATTTTTTATCATAGTTTCAAAATTTAAAACCATATTAGAATCATTATACTTCCCATTAATAATAGCATTTGAATTATTAAAATTATTAATACTTTTATCAATAATACTTGCAGAATTAATAGAATATGAATTTTTACTATTTGCCTCTTCAACAACTTTTCCTAAATTTTTTCTAAAATTTAAATAATTAGTAAAATTTTTTTTTAAATCTTCTCTCAAAGATGGAATTTCACTTGGTGAATTTATATAAGAAGAAGGAAATTCAGATTCATCATTTTTAGAAGAATATTGATTTTGTAAAACTTGACATAAATTATCATAATTATCTCTCACAACAGTTTTATTTACATTATGTTTAGGAGTAAAAAAATTTTTTGGATTTATTGTAATTCCTGGATTAGATAAAATAGTATTTACTGCTCTTGGTAAAATATATGATTTTCTCCTATTATTTAATACTATACTTTCTGTTGTTAAAATATAAGGAATTTGTTCTTTTTTTGTTAAATTATATCTAACTGGACAATTTTTTCTTATTGGACTTAAAATTGAAAAACTTTCTTCAACTGAATTTTTTAAAAATGAATCACATATTAATTTTATTATTGATGATAATCCTGAATATAAATAATATATTGAATTATTATATTCATTAATATTATTTGCATTACTATATGAAAATCCTAATAAACCAATTGATATTCTATCAATCATTGAATTAAATAATTTTTTTTCTTCTTTATTATTTGGTGGTATTGTTGTTAAAAAAGTTGCAAAATTAAATATAATTTCATATTCAAAACAATGATAAATTTTTTTAATATAATCAAATAAATTTTTTCTTTGTTGAGATAATAATTTTTGATTATAATTTTTTTTATTATCTTTAATAATAAATATATATTCACAAAATAAATCACTTGAAATAATTTTTTTAGTTCTTTCTCTATTAATAATAAAATCAACACAATCTTCAAACCAATCAAATAATAATTCAACAACAACAATTAAATTATTATTCCTATCAAAATAATCCCAATCACCTTTATTAAGTAAATTTTTCATATTCAAAAGTTCATTTTCTAACTCATCATTCCATTCAATAACAATTCCTTCAATAACTTTATAAATAGTAATTTTATCACAAACTAAATTATTTCTCAAATCCATAATTTTATTTAAAACTTTAACAATAATTTTAGGAACAAATCCATATTTAAAATATTCATTCCCATATAATAAATCTTCCTGTCTTCTTAAATAAACATCAATACTATCTTTATTCCCAAAAATAATTCTAGCATTATTTAAAAATCCTTCAAATTTTTTACAATAAGAAATTTGACTTTTAGTTTCAACACATTTTTTTCTTTTTTGTCTAACTTCTTTAATAATAGTATCACTATCTTTAATAGAATTAAAAAGTAAATAACAAACAATAACAACACCAGTTCTACCATAACCAGCATGACAATGAACTAAAACTTTAGAATTTTGATCATTAGTAACAATACTCATTTCTTTAACAATATCAAGCATAAAATTCATAGAAGAAGGAATTTCCATATCTTTCCAACCAGAAAATTTACATTTAATATCATCTCCAGTAAAAACTGAAGGATTATATGAATAACCAGCACTTGTTAAATGATGTGCATTTGGTCCACAATATGGATGCTCACCTTCTCTTTGTAAATTTACTATTAAACCTATATTTAATATTTTAAATTTTTGAATTAAGTGATATTTATGTATTAAAACTTCACTTGGTCTTTGACTTGCTATTATTTTCTCTGTTATAAAATTACTATTTAATCCTTCTATTGCATTATTGTTTAATATGTTATTTTTGTAATTTTCATGTTTACATTTTTTACCTCCACAAAATAAACAACGAAGTTTATCTTTGAATTCATGAAAAAAATGCTTTTCTGGTTTTTCTACTTTATTTATTGAAAATATTTCATTTGTTAATGTATTTTTATAACGGATTTTACTTTGGAGGTTACTTGGATTTTTTGCTATGAATGTTGCTGTTACTTTCTTTTCTGTTTTAACTTGTCTTTTGTTTAATCGAAATGGAGAATTTATACTTTGATTGTTTATTATTTGGCTATTGTCAAATTTAAATAAATTTTTGTTTTTTTGAAGAATTGATTTTAATTCTGATTCACTTGATGATTTTGGTTTTTTAAGTTTTTTTTCACATTGAAAACACTTTTTGAAACAGGATGTTTTTGATTTAAATGATACATTATTTGTATTATCTGAGAGGATGTCCTGCATATATTATTTTTTTTTTTTGGAAAATTAATTTTATTTTTTTTTTTTATTTATTTTTTAATATATTATTATTTTAATATTTTAATATTTATTTATTTATTTTATTTTATTTTATTTATTTTTTTTTAATGTAATTCTTGTGAGTTTATTAATATTATTTGGGTTTATTTATTTTTTTATATAATTTATAAATATTGTTATAATCTGTAATTAAACCATTAAAAGATATTTTAATTGAATTCTTTTAAATATTTCACTTTAAAAATGTTCAATGATAGCAAATTTTTAAATGATAATAACTATTTAGAATATTTATCCCTATATATTTCGAATTCAATATAAAATTCTTAACTTATTTATTATAAATTTTTCTTAAACGAACAAATTAAAAATCAAAGATTGACAGTTTTGATATATTATTCTAATAGAAATAAATTTTTGACAAGATTGAAAGAGAAGCAACAACATAACATCTTTAAATTACTATATAAATAAAATTAAAAATGCCAAAATATAAAAATATGGCAAAAAATAAAAGAAAAATATTCCTTTGTTGTTTGTGGTTAAAAAAATAAATTATTTTTTATAAAATATATTTAAATCAACTTTTATTATGTTAGATAAATAAATTTTTAAGTATTAATGTATAGTTATGCCTTTAATAATAGTATTTTTACTATTCCAATAGACCAACCTTTTCAAAATAACATTTTACAAAATACAACATTAAATTCTAGAAATAATATATTAAATTATTCTGATTCTGATGATTCTTCAAATTCAAATATTTCCTTTAATAAAGATAATATTAGTTATATGAAAAAAAAAGAAAATTATCATAAAAATCATAAAAAAAGAAATTTAATATTTACAGAAAATTTAAATAATGATTGGAAAATATTAATTTTAATTAAACAATTGAATAGTTATCAAAATCTATTTCAACACATTTATAATTAAGAAATTTTTAATATTTTTAATAATTATAATATTTCTAATTCAAATTGTATGCTCATTTGTAGAGGAAGTTTTTAGATTTTTAGGATTGTATATAATGAAATAAAATTTTAAAAGGATATATAGATAGATTTAAGTTTATTATATTTAAAATTATTCATGTAATATTATGAGTTTTTAATTTAATATTATTATTTTATCATTTAAATTCTTTTATATAAAAAATTCTTTTTAAATTATTAAATATATAAAAGTAAAAAAATGATAGAAGATAATGAAGTAAAATTAGATGATGAAGAAAATGAAGAAATGTTACTTAATGATGCAATATTAAAAAAAGAAGAAGAAGCAAAAAATATAATAGCCAAATATAATAGAGAAGAAAATATGTCAAAAGATACAATAATGGTATCAAAATTTGATGAAAAATCAGGACATATAATTTATTTTATAAAAGGAACTGCAATTGAATGTGAAATAACAAGAAGATATAAAGAATTTTATGCTTATTATGAAAAATTAAAAAAAAGATGGCCTGGTATATATATTCCACCAATTTCAAAAAAACAATTATTTAATAATTTAGATATTGAAACATTAAAAAAGAGAAAAAATCAATTGGATGTTTTTGTAAAAGAAATATATAAAACACATTATTTATTTGAAAGTGAAGAATCAAAAATTTTTTTTTCAAAAGATTATGGTGAAGATACAAATCTTGATATTATAAAAGCATTAAATGTTTTACCTGATTATACTAAACAACAAATTTGTGAAAATTATGTTACAAAATTACAACCATTTTACAATGATTTAAAAAAAATTGATTTTACTGAAGAACAATATCATTTTTGTATTCAATATATTGATAATTATATTAAAGTGTTAAATGATTATAAACAATTATGTATTGAAATGGGAAATGAGAAAGAAACTATGATTAAAAATTCAAGTGAAACACTTCAATTATATGAAAATTTTGAAAAATTAGCAGTTTCTGAATTTATTCAAAATGATAGTTCTAAATTAATATTTTATAATGCTTCTAATTTTAAATTATCACAAGCTTTAATTGAATTTAAAAAAGGAATTAAAAATCCTTATAATATAATTGCAAGTTGGGTAAGACAAAAAGAAATTGAATTAATTTCAATGAAAGAATCTTTAAATAAATATATGAAAATGACTAGTGAAAAAGAAAATTTAGTTATAGAATTAAGTTCTATTGAAAATAAACTAAATGATTTAAATCAAGGTAAAAAAGGTTTTTTTGCAACAATTACTATGCAAGATCCAGAAAAATTAAAAGAAAAATATAATAAAGAGAAAGAAAATAAAGAATTAGATATTAAATCAATGACTAAAATAATTGAAATTTTAAAGGATTATTATTCTTTTTATATTTATGATTTTTTTAAACTTTTAAAGATAAGTCTTTATGATTTAATGAAAAATTTTGCTTCATGTCAACTTAATAATTCAATTAAAAATTCTGAATTTTGGTTAAAAGTAAAAATTGATGGAAATGAAGAATTAAAAAGTGATGATTAAATTAAATAAATATTTATTAAAAATTTTGTTAACTTAATAAAATAAGAAATATTTAATAAAATTATTTTCTACAATGTATAAAAAATTTATTTAAATCACAATTTTTATTAAATAAGATGATAATCTAATTCTGAAATATTTTCCTCATTTCCATTTTCAATATTTTCATCATTTATAAAATCATTAATTTGAATATTATTAGATCCTTTACATAATTCATCCAATTCATTTTCAATTAATTTTAAATATTCCACAGGTTTAATATTACAATTTTGATCAATACTCAAAGTAAAATTAAATAATCCATTATAACTAATTAAAGTTATAAAAGGTAAACCTCTTGAAGGAGTAATAAAAGTAATTAAATCTTCAATTACATTTCCATTATAATAAATTTTACTTTTTGGTCCTGGTATATTAGTAAAAGCTAATTCAAACCTATTACATAAAGCTTGAGCTGCAATTTCAAAAATTGGCCAAGAACATATTATTCCTATTAATGTTGTTATTTTAATATATGCAAATTGAATATATTTTTTAAAATATTTTTTTGAATCATTACGTATAATTTGTAAACTTTGATTTGAAAAATCTTTTATTATTGGTACGTCACATACTACTAAATTTGTTTTGTTTATTAAATCTATTTCATCTATACTTTTTGGTAATTTTTTCCTTGCTATAGGAAGAAATAATCTCATTCTATTTTTATTTATATAGTTTTCATTTTGTTTTAAATTTATTAATTTATACATTGATTTTGATAAAACCGAAACCATTAAATCATTAAATGATATTTTATTTAATTTTTTAAAATTTTCAAAATCTTTAATTTTATAACTTTTACCTTTTATTATATTATTATTTCCTGAAAAATGATTTGGAATTAAAGGACTTTTATATTTTCTCATTGGTAAAAATACAAATGAACTATGAATAATATAAAAAGGGAAAAGTAACCAAAAAAAAATTGTTTCTAAAAATGATCCTTCTTTCATTTTTTTTATAATACTTGGAAATGATTCAATATTATAATTACTTGCAGTAGTACATAATGCAGAAATTAAACCTAAACCATCAGTCATTATATGTTCAAATTTAAAAATTAATATTCCTTTTTTTTCTTCTTTTTTTCCAATTTGAGCAATTTTAATTTGATAAGGTAATTCATTAAATATATCAATTTCTTCATTCATTTCTATTTGAATATAATTCATTATTTCTTCTTCTGAATTAAATGGTTGAAGTTTTATTATTGAGTTTTTTGCTTCTTCTATTGGAACTTCGGTAAACCAAAATTCAAAAAATTTAACTGTTAATTTTTGTCTAAATCTTTTTAATTTACATATATAAGATTCACATATAAAAGAATAAATTTCTTCTTGATTATAGTTTGAAAAATGAATACATGATACTATATGAAAACCATCTTTTGGATTTTTTGTTATATAAACTTTTTCAATCCCAGTTACGTATTCTAATTTAAAAATAAATTTCATTAGTAAAATGTAAAATTGGAGAAATATAAATAATGAAATTATTGATATTATTAAACCTATTATTATACCAAGGAAGTGAATTGAGAATGTTATTGTAATTCCAATAACAGTTAATCTTATTAAGAAAGGTATTATTGCCATTAAAATATATTCACTTTTACTCAATTCTATTCTTCCCATAAATCAAATAAAATAAATTTTTGAATAGAAAATATCATACATATTTTATTTAATTTAATTAAAAAAAATATTAAAAATAATAAATATATATAGATAGAATATATTTTAATTATGAAATATATTAAATAACATTAAATCTCCAAAATGGGTAATGAATTATCAAATAGTGAAATTACATTACCAAAAAACGATAATGAATTTCAATTAAACGAACCAAAAAGTCCAGAATTTATTTTTAATAACTCATTTTTCAAAAATAAAAAAAATTCAAAGGACTTAAAAAATTTTTTTAATGAATCATTATTAAATGATTCAAAATCTCAAAATTTAAAAAAATCTTTTTCAAAAGAAGATATAAATAAAAAGTTATTTCAAGAAGGTAAAATTTTTAAAAATTTAACTTTAACAAAAGAGAATTTAAATTTAACACAAACAACAAATATATCATCAGACATATCATCAGAAGATAATATAATATTTGATGAAACTCCAATAGAAACTTCAGTAGGTTCATTAGAAATGGATATAAGAGAAATATATAAATTTAAAGATTTATTAGGAGGAGGTCATTTTGGAACAGTAAGAAGTGCATTTAGAAGATTTGAAAAAGCACCTCATAAATTATTTGCAATTAAATCAATTAGTAAAAAAAATTTATCAATAAATAATTTAAATGACTTAATAAAAGAAGTTGATATTATTTCATCTTTAGATCATCCTAATATTATTAAATTTTTTGAAACTTATAATGATAATTATTATTTTCATATTGTTATGGAATTATGTAGAGGAAAAGATTTATTATCAAGAATTAATGAAGGAATTAATGATGAAAAAATAATTGCTAATATTATAATGAAAATATTACATGCAATTTCATATTGTCATTCTAAAGGAATTTCACATAGAGATTTAAAACCAGAAAATATTATTTTTGAAACTCCAGAAATTGATTCTGATATTAAATTAATTGATTTTGGTTTATCTAAAAAATTTAAATTAAGTGAAAAATTACATTCTTTATTAGGAACACCTTATTATGTTGCCCCTGAAGTTTTAACTAAAAATTATAATGAAAAATGTGATTTATGGTCAGTTGGTATTATTACTTATTTATTAATTGTTGGTGATGTACCTTTTAGAGGAAAAAATAATAATGATATTTTTAATAAAATTATTCATGAAAATATTAATTTTAATTCTAATAAATGGAAAAATTATTCAAAAGAAGCAAAAAATTTTGTAAAATTACTATTACAAAAAGATTTTAATAAAAGACCTTCTGCAAAAGAAGCTTTAAATCATAATTGGTTTATTTCAATATTTAATAAAATAAATAAATCAATATTAATTGAACCAAATATTTTTATTGCTTTAAAAAATTATAAACCATGTAATATTTTAAAGAAACTTGTTTATAAATATATTATTAATTCAATGGGTCATGGAGAATTAAAAAAATATAAAAATGCTTTATTTGCCTTTGATAGTACTCATAATGGTTATGTTAATTTAAATGAAATAAATAAAGTTTTTGAATTATTAAAAAATGATATTTCTGATGAACAAGTTAAAAAATTAATGAATGCTACTGAAGGAAAAAAATATTTAAATTATACTGAATTTATTATGTGTTGTCTTAATTTAAAAGAAGTTTTAAAAATTGATAAATTAGAATCTGCTTTTAGGTATTTTGATATAAATAATGATGGATATATTGATGCAAGTGATATTAAAAAAGATTTATTGAGATTTGGAAAAAAAATATTAAATGATGATGATGTTAAAAAAATAATTAAAGAAGTTGAAAAAAATGAAAATTATTGTATTTCAAAAAAAGATTTTTTTAACTGTTTTAATAACATTATAGATATACCAAAAGAATATCTTATATAAGATTTATGATATAAATACTATTTTATAAATTAGATGTAATTATGAATAATTAAAAATACCAAAATAAGAATTTGTTTGTTTTAATTAAAAATAAACAATTGCTAGATATAATGGTAAAAACATATAAAATTTATATACAATAATTATATAAAAATATATATACAAAAATTTGTTTATTGTTTTTTATTAAAAGAATTAAATGAACAATTGATTAAAATTACTTAATTATATTATTTTTTTAAAATAAAATGCAAATAAGTGTAAATAAACTTATATTATATATACAATTTAATAAAAAAATATATATTATTTCCATAAATCATTTCTTTCAGTTTTTGTCGATCCATAATTTTTTCCAACTGTATATGATAAAAATGCATTATCTTTTGAAGTTGTAGTATTATATTTTGGTATACTATATCTCATAAAATAATTATCATTTGTTTCTATTGTTAAATCTTTTTTTTTTCTAAAATTAGTCCCATTATTAAAACTTTTTCTCATTTTTGTATTTTTAGGTGTTGAAAAAACATTAAAAGAACTTAAAGTATTATTAGGTTCTGTATTTAAATTTGGATTATTTTTAGGAAGAGAAAATTGATATAATGCTCTTTCACTTTGAAATTTATGATTATTGTTATTTTTATTTTCAATAATTATATTATTAATATGAAAACCGTTTATTTGATTTTTTGAACTAGTATATCTTTTATTCATTATTTTTGGTGTATATTTTTCTGTATTATTCACATTTATATTATTATTTAAATTATTATTATTATTATCCTCATTATTATTTGTCAATTTAACACTTTTTTGTACATTATTTTTAGCTAAATGGAAGATATTTGTGTTTTCTCTTTGTGTATATCTTGCTTGTTGGTAATTATTTTCTTGCATTATATTATATGATTTTATATTATTATTTTTTTGAGTTGAAGTTGTATTAATTTTATTTTTTTCATTATTAATTTGTGACTTTAAGTGTAGTGATTCATTTTTATTTATTATATTGTTTTTTTCATTATTAATTTGAGACTTTAAATGAAGTGATTCATTTTTATTTGTGTTGTTGTTTTTTTCATTTAAATTATATTTTTGAGGTAAATTATTTATTTCATTATTTTTATTTATTTCTTTAATATTACTTTCATTATTATTATTTCTATTAATATTATTCTCATTATGATAATTATTATTACTATTATTATTATTACTATTATTATTGTTTGTATTCATATAATTATGATTAGTTTTAATATATTTTTTTACTTCTTTATTTTCATTTTTTTTATTAAAATTCCTATCTTTTTCAAAAGAATTTTTTTCATTTGAAATATTATTACTCTCTAAACTAACATTTTTATTATTTTCATTATTAAATTTTTTATCATTATTAATATCTTTCGAAGCATAAAAATCCTTACCAAATACATTTTTATCTCCAAAATCTTTAAAAGCAACAATCAAACAAGTAACATTATCAAAGCTTTTTCTAGTCATAGCAGCTTTTAAAACATAATCAACAACTTTCCCACATAAAGAATGATTATCAATACCACATTTACAAAAATGATGAATAATCATCCAAACAGAATTAAAAATTTCAATATTATTAATTTGATCAAAAATTCCATCACAACCCAAAATTAAAAAATCAACATCATCATCAATAATATCAAAAACATAAATATCAGGAGAAGCAATAATAACATTAGGATTACCCCCAAATTTAATATTTTTAGCTTCAACATCTCCAATAGTTCTACTAACTGAAAGTCTTCCTGGAAAAACTCTAAAAGGACCAATTAAAATTTGATTTAAATTATTATTATTTAAAGGAGTTTGACTTTGATAAACTTTACCACCATTTTTTAATATTCTATCTTTTTCATTTATTTCATTTGGTTTATGATCAATTGTAATTTCTCTTAAATTTTTTCCATTATGAATACTCATAATACATCTTGAATCACCAACATTAGCAACATAAATTTTATTATTAACTATTAAAATAACTACTGCACAAGAACCACTTCTATCATTTACATTATTATTTAATTTTGATAATGCTATATTATTTAAAAAATCATTTTCTGCTTCATTAAAACCATTTTTAATTGCTTCTGGAATATTATTTGGAAAATTTATATCATTACATATATATTGATGTAAATTATCTCTTAAATATTCTGCACAATTTTTACCACCGTGACCATCATATATTGCAAAATATGAAACTTTTGGCCATTTACCTTTTGATTCTATTTTGTAGTTTTTTGGTTTACTCATGTTTATTATTATTGATACTCTGTCTTCGTTGTAATTTCTAATTAAACCTTCGTGTGTGTTTGCTGCGTATGATTTTATTATTCCCATATTTTTATTTGAGGTTTTTCCTGGTTCAAAATTTTTTATTTTCATATCTAAAATATCTAATGTTAAAGGACAGTAGCCTTCTTTTCCTAAATATTCACTTATGTCTATATAATTATTATTTTGGATTTGATTTTGGGAGTTTTGCTTTTTTAAAGATGAAGATTTGGTTTTTAGAATATTTTGAGAATTATTTATTATATTTCCTTCTGATATTATATTTGGATAATTTATTTTATAAAATTCGTTATTAACTTTTGTTAAATTTTGCTTTGTTGAATTATAATTTGATGTATTATTATTTATTATTTCAGTATTTAAATAAAGTTGAGGTGAAAAATTATGGTTTAATGACATTTTTTTAATTTTTAAAATATTTTTTAATTTAATGAGTAGAATAGAAAATATATCTTTAATTATAAATTTATATTTATATATATATATCATTATTAATCAAATTATTTGTAAAAAGTTTCTTGATATTATTCTATAAGATATTATATAATTCTTATTTTTAAAATATTTTTTATAATTTTATATTTTTATTTTCATTATTTTAATTCGAAAATATAATAAAAACATTTCACATTTTTGTTAAAAAAGAATTATATTCAAAATAATGAATAATAACAATAACAAAACATAAAAAATTAAAAAATTACTCATAAACTGATAAATAATTATTTAATAAAATAAATAAAAAAAATGGAAAAAGAAATTTCAAATTCCGAAAATTCCGAACAAAAATTAAATAAAAACAATAATGAAAATATAAATAATTCAGATGAAAATAACATAAATTCAAATAATGAATATAATGAAAATTATAAAGAAAATAATAATCAATATTCAACAACATTTAACATATCAAATGAAAATTTACAAGAAAAAATAAGAAGAACAAGAAGAAGTAAGAATGTAATAGAAGGAAGAAATTTTAAATGTCCAGAATGTGGAAAATGTTATTTATCATCACCAGCTTTAACAAATCATAGAAAAACAAAACATAATTATGGAACAGAGGGTGAAAAAAAAGGAAGAGGAAGACCGAGAAAAGAACAAATTTCGTCTTCTTCTCTTACTCAATCAATTTTAAAATTTGAAAATTTTTTTTTAAGTGATTTAAGAAAAATTAAAAATGAAGAAAAAATAAATTTATCTTTAATTAAAAATGATTTAAATGAAATATTTAAACAATATAAAAATGAAATTTTTATTGATATTGATTCATTTAATAAATATCAATTTGGAAATTTTATTATTGAAAATTGGGAGAAAGAAAATCCTGAATTAGAAAAAAATTCAAGAACTGCAATTTTAGGAAATGAAGGTAATGAAGAACAAGAAATAATAAATAAACCAAATATTGATTCCATTTTTTTTTTATATTTAAAAGAATTATCAAATTTAACTAATAAAGATTATTTTTGGTTTATTTTAAAATTTATTATTCTTTTTAGAGAATGTATTAATCAATTTAGAGATAATTTAATTAATAAAAATCATATTAGTGAAAAGAAAAATAAATATACTCAAATTTATTGTGCTGAAACTATTCCTGATATTTGTAATGATTTTTGTGTTGATTTTATGGAACAACATAAAAATTTTGGAATAGATATTTTAGAATTAGTAGAAATTGTACAACATTTTTGTTATTGGCTTTATGTGAATAAATATACTTTATCACAATTAACTTTATTAAATTAAGTTATTTTTCCTTTTTTATTGTCTATTTGATTTAAATGTCCTTTTAGGTTAATTTTTTAAAAATATTTTTTTCAAATATTATTTAATAAAAACAAATTTATTTATTATTATATTTAGTAAAAATATATATTAAAAATGTTCATTTATATTTATTAATATTTATCATCCATCCAATCTTCTAATTCTTTAGTTTGATTAATTACTCTAGTTGGAATAATCTTAAAAATACATCTTGAAATTAATAATATATGTATTATTTTTTTTATATAAAAAATTATAATATAAAGACAAAATACCCATAAACAAATAATCATAAAAATAATAATCACAGTAATCATATTTTTCATATAATTAGAAAATTCAACTTCACTTTTATGAAAAATTTCAATAAATTTAGAAGGGAGTTTATTAAGATAATTAATTTGTAAATATTCAATTCTTTTAAAATCTTCAGTTGAGAATTCATCATATGGAATATAATTTGAAATATACAATTTTTTCAAGTTATAATTTTCTGTAATTGTATAAATATGATTATCAATTAAATTTAATAAACATTCAACATTACAATATTCACCAATTTTTGAATCATTTTTACAATTAAAATAATCATTACTATTTTCTTCATATAATATTGGACATATATTTAATATAAATTTTTCTCGATAAAATTTAGAAAATGTGACATATTTACTTATTTGATAAGAAACTTCACCTTTATATTTTTCTTTTGCATAATTTTTATAATTTAAAAAATTTGTTTCAGTTTCAGTTAATAAAATTTTTAAATTCAAAATTTTTAAAGATATATTTATCATATCATCTAAAAAATAATCCTTAGCAATAAATAAATTATTTTCATTTTTTAAAAAAATTCTTGTTTCTAAATAAATTGGAATAAGAAAACAAAAAAAAATAATAAGTAAAAATACAGATTGTAAATATGAATAACTTAATATATTTAATTTTTTATGAAGAGAAGGATCATAATATCCAACAGTTTCTTCATTTTCTTCACTTTTTTCACTTTGATATTCTTTATTTTTAGTTGTTGAAATTTCAGTTCCTTCTTGTTTTTTATCTTTATCTTTTTCAACTTTTCCTGCAAATTTAGATAAAATTGATTTATTAAATATATTAATTGTTTTTATTGTTTCTTGAATTAATATAGGATCAATTTTACTCATTTTAATTAATCCTTCTTCCATATTTCTATTTGTTAAATATAAGAAAAATGAATATAATCCAGCAAAAATAGATGTAAATATAGCATATACAATTATAATTATATCTAACATTTTAATTTTTATCTTATTTTCTTCTGAACATATTCTTGATGAATTATATGCAAATTTTATTAATTCTGGAATTACTGAATTATAATTGTTTTCTATTAAAAATTGTTCTAAGTTAAATATATAATATTTTTCATTTTCTGGATAAGTAAATGGAAAATTATATTCAGTTGTATTTAATAATCTATTCATTCCTGCAACTTGTTGAGATATTCCAACAAAAAAACCAATTGTACTATTTTGATTTGATGAAGATGCATCTTGAATTAAATTAAATATATATTCTGAATTTTCTTTTTGAATAATATTTTCTGAATATTGATATTCAAGTTTTGATTCAAGTGATAATAATGTAAAATAAAAATTACTTAATAAATTTTTTTGTGTAGTAACATAATTATTATATAAACTTTCTTTCTCAGATTGATTATATTCTTTTTTATCATAAGTAAAAGGATTAAAATTAATATAATTATAATTATTAATAATATCACACAAACATCTTAATGAACAAACTAAAGAAATAGTTTCAAAAAAGTTAAAAGTTAATAAATTAATATTACTATGAATATCATCAATAGTACTAGTAATAATAGTAAACTGATCAAATTTAATCATATAAATTATATTAAAAACAATTGTAACAATCATAAATAAAATAAATAAAAATTTAATTAATCTTAAAGTATAAAATCCAGCAACATTATTCATAATATGTGATTTAATTTCTTGAACTCTTGTTTTTTTTGTTATTGAATTAGTATAAGCACTTTGAGAAGAATTTTGAGAACCATTTTCATCCATAACATTCATTACTGCATTAGCACCTAATACTCTAGAATATAATAAAATTTCATTATGACATGAATCAACATCATTTTTAAAATCTTCATCTTCATTTACTAAAATATTAAAATTTTGTAAATTTTCTTTTAATTTAATTAAATCATCTTCAGTTTCTTCTTCAAAATCTTTTATTCCTTGTAAATATTTTTTCCTATCAAAAACACTTTTTTGAGTAAATTCTTCATTATCTTTATTCTCAATACCAATCTTTAACAATTTTTCTTTATCTTTATCATCACTTTTACTTAAATTATTATCATTAGAATCAATTTCAATATTATCTTTATTATCAATACATCTTATTTGATAACCAATTTTTCCTCCACCATATTTAATTTGTGTAAAAGAAATAACAAATTTAAAAACTTGTTCATTTCCTTCATTTAATTTATCTAATAAATTAATTAATTCATTAAAATTATTATTATTATTAGAAGTAAAAAAAGAACGATATCTTCCAATTGCATTTTGAAATTCTTTATCATGATCTTGACCAGCATAACTTTGAGTTAAACTCTTACTTCCAGTTGAACTTTCCATATTATTAATCATTTTATTACTTTCATCATAATTATCATCATCTTCTCTTGAATTTTCTGTTATAATATCTGAACTTAATCTTTCTGAATCTTCTCTTTGAATTCCCATTGTAAATGATATAAAATTTTTTTGTTTATTTTCTTCTGCAATATATAATTTAAATATTGGAGGTACTGTAACTTCCCATTGAACATCTGCATTTTCATTTATTTCAAAATCTAATTCTGCTCCTTCATTTTCATTTTTATTTTCTTCTACATAATTTAATGTATTTGTTGTTTTATTTGATATTTGACTATCATCATCATTATTATAATTTAATGTATTTTGACTTTTTAATTTATATTGATTTGTATTGTCATTTTTTTTTGAACTAAAATTTTTTACTAAAGGATTATTTATCATAAATGTTTGATAATGATGTATAAATTCTCTACAAATCATCCAAAAAGGAACATCACAATCTTGGAAAATACCAGCATTTAATTTTAATAAATTATATAATTTTCCACTCATTCCTTGAATATTATAATCTTGATCTAATAATATTACATCATCTAAATTTTCTTTTTTTATCATTGCACAAAAAAACATACTTTCATTTAAAATTGGAAATAATTTAACTGATATATCAACAACTATTAATGCATTATTTTTATCTTTTGCATATGTTCTTAATGTTTTATCAATTATTCTCTTTTCACCTATATTAATATTTCTTTGCATAAATCTTCTATGATCTTTTTCAAACATTCTTGGCATTAATAAACCAATATTCATTCCTTTTAATTCTTCTTCTTTATAAATGAAAATTGAACTTAAATTTTCACTTACTTTTTCAATCATTCCTTCTTTTCCTTTATCTGCACTACAAATAATAATTGCAGTTTCATTATTAAATAAAACATTATAATAATTTAAAATACCTTCCATTGAAAAATTTTTATTTCTAATTTTCATTAATTCTCTTAATGTTATATTATCATCATTAATATATTCTACATATAATTCATATAAATCAAATATTTCATTACATCCATTATATGTTTCAAATAATTCTTTCCATATTTCATCTATTTTTTGTTTTGTAATTCTTACTTTATCAGTTAATTCAAATATTTTATTAAAATCTAATTTTTTTCTTTTACAATCTTTTGTAATAAATAATTGCCAAAAATCTATACTTAATGTTATATCAGCTGAAATTTCGGAGAAAAATTTTTCACTTAAATCTTGATATTTAAAATACATTGATGTATTTAATTCTTCTAATGTTGATGCAACTTCATTTGAAGGTTTACACATTTTAACAAGAGCTTTTGATATTAATTCTCCAGTTCTAAAAAGCATAAATTCTTCTTCTAAAGATAAATTTTCATTACTTGCTTTTTGATAATAATAAATTGAACCACAAAAATTTCCTATTGTTTGTAAAAAATAAATAGCATAATTCATTAATATATCACTCATATAATATCTTTGTGATATATAAAAATCAAAAACAAAAGTAATAAAATTAAATAAATAAACTCTATCATTTATTTCATTTTTCCCTGGTTTAGACCATTCATCTGTTATTGGTAAATAAAATCTTTTTTTTTCAATTTTTGAAGGACATTCAATTAAAGGACATTCTGTTTTATGTAAATGAATAATTCCAACTATTTCTGCTTTATCTTCAGGATTTGTTTCAATTGTATTTAATTTTGAAATTAAATATTTAATATATATTAAAATATCAAATTTTGTTTTTAATTTATGAAATGGAGTATCTAAAGTTATTCTTTTAGTCATTGATTCATTCATATTATATTGCATCCAAAATATTGTTATTGCCATAAATAAGAAAATAATTGAAACTTGAGAAACAGGAATGAAATAAAATATTAAACAAAAAAGTGATGACCAAACATATAAAGAATGAAAATATCCTATTAAAAAACTAGTAGTATAATCATAAAATGGATGTTCTTCTAAATATAATTTTAAAAGAACAAATGATAAAATTATATTATATAAAATAAAAATTATTCCTCCTAAATTATATGTAAATGATAAAATAATTGAAAATATTACACAATTTACATTCATATATAATTCATATTTTGTTGTTATACGAGACATAAAACTATTTGATAACATAAAACTTTCATTATAAAAAATTGCAAGAAAAATTCCTAAAAAAATAGTATAAAAAAATGAAATTAACATAATTATTAAATATAACAATTTATCAGAGAAATCACATGTAATATTTTGTTCTTTTGAAAAATTTGGATTAATATCATTAAAACAAATTAAACTTAAACAAAAATCTAAAATAGGTTGATATAATACATAAATAAAAATTTTTAAACATGAATTTAAAATAAGATCATTTGCAGAATAAAAACTTACTTTACCAGTTTTTTTAACACCTATTATAAAAAGTATAGTAAAAATAATCAAAAAAACAAATAAAACAATTAAAATAACACAAAATACATTATATGAATTTTCAAATAAATCTCTAATTCTAATAATTTTTTGTAGTAACATTAAATATTTATCAGGACTTACATTTGATTTTAAAATTCCAACTTGTTCTGAAAAAAAACCACTTATAATTTGAGTGTAAAATATTATTATCATCATTATTGATTCACTTCTTGAAAATGTTTTATGTGTTACTAAACTATCCATATATCTAAAAAATTTGGTTTTCTTATTTATTGAATTTCTATCATAAAATTCAATTTCTTTTGACATTTATTATTTTTTCTTGTTAACAACTTTAATTATATTTTGTTTAATGAAAATATCCTGAAAATTAAATTTTTAATTGAATTAATATTAAATATTTTATTATTAATGATTTAATATTTATATTTTTTAAATTGAAAAAATATTTTAAATATCAATTTATTAATAATAAAATTCATCATTTGAAAAAAACGACATTTCTTTTGGTTTTTTTTTCAAACATAATTTATTCTTTTGATATGAATAATTTAAATTTGGAAAAAAATTTACTGTTTTAAACATTTTATTATTTGATCTATTTTCAGATGATGAAAAAGTAATGTTATTTTTTTTCTTATTTAATGATATTATATTTCTTTTATTATCTTTTTTATAAATGTTAATTAAACTTATTTTATCATTTTTATTATTATTAAATAATGAAGATGAACTCTTATCAAATTGAAATGTTTTATAATCATGTTTTTTATTATTATCCAAATGAATTCTTGTTCTACTACTTTTTATTTTATATTTAAATAAATTTTTAACATTCTCTCTTTTTTTTTCTTTAGATTCTTTTTTATTAGCACTTTTTATAATAGCAGCATGTATTTTATATTTTAATTCTTTTTCTCTTTTTATTTTTTTTTCTTTATAATGTTGTGTTGGTGCTTGAAAAGTTTGTAATTTAGTATCTTCATTATTAATATCATCAACACTACTAAATAAATATCCATTTACAAATTCAGATCTTTTTACATTTAATTTTTGTGTTTGTTCAGTTAATTTTTTAAAATCAAATTTCCCAATAAATAAATTAATCATTTTGTCTTTAGTATCAATTTCTTCTTCTTCACTTTCTTCATTATTTTGTATTACTGTTTTTTGTCTTATAAATTTTCCTTTTTTAGTTTTCAGTTTTTCAATTCCAATTTTAAATATTTCTTCTCCTTTTAATAATCTAACTTCTTTTAAACATAATTTAATATAAAATCTAATTAAATAATCTACTAATTTATTATATTTTATAGCAATTAATTTACATTTTTGCCTTTTAATTTTTGCTTTATATTTTAAATATGCAATTTCTAATTTTGAATATATGTGACCTAAACAAGTATCCTTTGTAAATATTGAATTGATTAATTTTTTAAAGTTATTATAAATTTTTTCTTCTACTGTTAATTCATAATTATTCATTTCTTTGAAATATTTTTGGAATATTGTTTCATATGGTTTATTTTTTTCTTCATCTTCTTGAATATTTTTTAAATTTCTTAAAATTTCACAAAAAAAATTCGTATATTTTAAATTGATATATAATCCAACTTTATTTTGAAGAATATCTCTCATTTTCATTTTTAAAATTATTAAAATTATTATAATAAAATAATATTTATATTCATTATTTTATTGAATAATAAATATTTAGATTTTCATTATATAAAAAAAAATAAATATTGAAAATATGAAAAATAATTTAAATTAGTTTTTTACATATTTTTAATTATCCTTATTTATTGAATGATTTCTTTTTCTAACTTTAACAAATAAATGTGGATGTATTTTTTCTTTATAATTTTTGACTTCACACTTCTCACATAAATAAAAAGGATTATTTAAACATTCATGACATTTATATAATTGACCAATAATAGGATCTTTACAAATATTACATTTTATCTCAAATATATTTTCAGATTCTTTGATGATCTTTTCATAATTGATTCTTTCTAATTCTTTGTTAAAATTTTCCATTAATTTTTCTTCTATGTTATTAATATTCTCTAATTTTTTTTTAAATTTGGAATCGAATTCTGTTATTATTTCTTCATAAATTTTCGTTTTAATATTTTCTAATATATTCTTTATTTTAGAATTAAACTCTTTTTTAAAGTTTTTATTTATTTCATCTAATTTTTCCTTTAAAACTTTTTCATCTTTAATGAAATTTTTTTTAAATTCCTCAAAATTTGCAAGTATTTTATGTTTTTGACCTATTTGTTGATTTAATAATATTATTTCATCTATTGTTTTATTTAGTAATTTTTGTTTTATGTCTTCTAATTGTTTTTCTAAATTTTGATTTTCTTCTAAATTGTGTTTATATCTTTGATTATGATCTTCTAATAAATTTTTATTTTTTTCATATTTCTTTTTCATTTCAATTAAATCAATTTTTTTAGTGTTAGGTTGAATATTTATACATTTTATACTTTTAATATATGATAATTCATAAATCGAATAAATATAATCATTATAATTAAATTCATTTATTTTTGTATTATTTTCAGAAACTAAATTATTTATATCTTGATTAAAATTCTTTTTTATTATTTCTTGAAATTCTTCATAAGTATTTGGAGAAGTGGGCCTTAATATTATTTTTAATTCATATTTCTCATCCATTTTAATTATCTTTAAAATAGTTAATTTTTTATATTTTCTATTTAGTTTAATTTTAATTTATTTATTAAATTTAAATTATACCAATATAAAAATAAAAAATAAAACTAATTAAAAATGGGATGTAGTAGTACATCATCAATTCAAGAAGATACTTATCTTCAACAAACAAAAAATATAGATTTATCAATAAATGAAAATCAACCAGACTTAACTCAAGCTCAAAATTTAATTTCATTAATTACAAAATTGAGAAATAGAATAATTTATTTATATCATAAATTAATATATTCAAGTGCAGCATGTTTATATTTAAAACCTTCAATTTCTCATTGTTTAAAAAATATATTTTATAAAATATCATGTGATTTAAAAGGCCAATTTGAAAAATGTAATTTTACTTATACAGAAGATCCTCCTTATTTACAAATTGATATGGAGAATTTAACAAATGAATCAAAAGAAAAAATAAATCAATTATTTAATTTTATAATTGAATTAAGAAGTTATAAAACTTTAATTAAACAAATTGATAAAGATTCTCCTCAGTTATTATATTTAGAATTTGAAAATAAAAATGCAGTCTCTAATAAAAATATTGAAAAAATTCATTCATCAATTGAATTATTTGAGGAATTAAAAAATATAAGATTTAAATTATTAAATGAATATAAAGAACAAATAATTTTATTTTTTTCTAAAAATTTTATGTATTCTAATAAAATTAATGAAGTTGGAAGTGAAGCATATAAAAAAGGATTAAATGATATTTATGAAATTGCAATGTTAAATTATAAAGATGATAAAAATATAAAAGAAAAGGAAAAAATGTTTTCTAAAATTGAAGATGCGAAAGAAAATTGGGAAGATATTATGAAAAAAGATTTTGATATTGATATAGAATCATCACAAACTGAATAAAATTTCTTTTTATTAAAAAAATATTATATTGATTATTTATAATTATAAATATTTAATATAAAACAAATGAAAAAAAATTATATTCATTTGTTATAATTATTAATAAAAAAAATTATAAATTAAACAATTATATTCAAAATTTTATTAGCTTATTAATTTTAAATATTTTTAATTTTTTATAATTATTTTTTATTTAAAAAAATATAAATAGTATATAAAAAAATGGATAATACCAAAATCGAAACAGTAGATGAAAAAAAGACAAAAAATATGCTTGATGGGAAAAAAATAACAAAATTCCCTTTTAATGGAAGAGCTGTTAATTTAATTGATAAATTTTTACTTTTAGGTTATGAACAAAATTTCATAGATAAATACCTTCCAAAAAAAATAGAAGAAGGTATTAAAGAAATAAAAAATAAAAATATAGCTAAAAATATATTATATGAATATAAAGGTTTAAAAGAAAGACCAACAGTTTTAAATGAAATTACATATGATTATAATAAAGAATTATTAGATAATGATTTAATTTCAGAATTAATTTTTCCAGAAGAACCAACAATGATATTTATTTTAAGAGAAAAAAATCCATCAAATGAAAATATTGAACCACAAGGTTATAAAGTAATATTTTCATTAGGACCACAAGATAATGCAAATTCAAAAAAATCATATAATAGTTTCGCATATGTTTTTTTTAGAAATATTGAAAATAAAAGTATTAATGATATAAAATATTATATTTATATTCCATTTGTTCTTTGTTTTATTTCTGAATATCCTTATTTTTGTAGTTTTTCAAAAATGTGTGAAGAAATTAAAAAAAAAATGTTTTTTGAACATTCAAGTGTTCCTATTGAAATATTATTATATAATACTGTTAAATTTACTCCGAGTCCAATTGAACATAGTGTTAGATTATTATTTGGAGGAATGTTAAATGAAGGAATTTCAAGTGAAAATAAAAAAATAACAAAAGAAATATTAAATGAACAAAAAGTTCCTGAAATATTTTTTAAACAATTATCAGGATATCCAATTTTTGATATTAACTTAAGTGTAATTTTTAATTTATTACCAACTGAATTAATAGTTGAAGTTTTTCTTTTTACATTTTTAGAAAATGATATATTATTCTATAGTCAAAATTTAGAAATTTTAAATACAATAATGTTTATTTTTTCAAATTTAAATTATCCACTTAATGATACAATTTATTTTTGGCATATTTTAAGTGTTTCAATTAATAATTTTTTATCAGGAAATTCTACTTTTGTAGGAAAAACATGTTCAACAATTATAGGAATAAATTCATCATATAATCCTGATTATCTTACAACACAAAGAATAAAAGAACATTTTGTTTTAGATATTGATAATAAAAATTTTTTTTTTGTTTATTCTGAAGATTCTGAAGAAGTTAGAAATACAATGACATTACATGAAAATATAAAAAAAGCAATTAAAACTAAAAATTTAGACTCATATTCTAATTTTGATTTAGTTTATAATTTAAATGTTTTATATTCTGATTTAGAGGATATTTCTAAAAAAGTAACTGCAATTAATTATAATGTTGAACAACAATTTCCAGGTTTTTTTAAAATTGAAAGTTCAGAATATGAAATTGTTCAACAAAAAAATAAAAAAATACAACAAATTTTCTATTCATTTATTATAAATATATTAAATAATTTTTGTAAAAATGCAATTTCAATTGCAGGAAGAAATGAATCAAATGAGAGAGAACCAAGTGTACTTACTACTGATAGTTTTGCAGGAGGAGAAAAAAAAAATTTTATAATTACTATAAAAGAAAATGCTGAAAATGAAAGTAATGAATTGAAAACAATTTTTGAATCAAAATTTAAAGATAGTTCTAAATATGGAACATATATGATTAATTTTTTATTATATCATGATTGTATTGATTTATATAAAATTCCATTAAATTTTACTGATGAGTTTATTTATTGGTGGATTAATTTAAAAGGAAAAAATTTGAAAGGTTTTAATTATTTTGAATTAATTGATAGTTTTTATATTGATAATGAAGAGAATAAAAAAAATATAAATAATGAAATAAATAATGTGAATGGTCATCATAAATCAAAAGATAAAAAAGATAATGAAGTAAATAATGATGGTAAAAAAAAAGATGATATAATTGTTTCTTTTGAAACATTTTTAAATGAATATGAAATATTATTTAGAAAAAATATTAATAGAGAACAATTAGATTCAAAAATTTTTTCTCGTAAAGCAAAAACTCCAAGAAAATTAATAAAATATGGAAGAAAATATTTACAATTAGATGATGAATTATTAATGAAATATATTTACATGTTAAATAATAGTGAAAAAGAAAAAACAGAATTTATCAAATTTTTCCCTACAATAAATTCAATTGTAAATAAGAAAATAAATGAATGTAGGCTAAGTGATATTAGTGATACAATAGAAGAATCTTTAATAGAAAGAAAATTCTTTAGTTCATATTGTTTAATTAAATATTCATTATATAATATTTTATCAATAATGTTTGATTTATTCTGTGTTGATTCAAATTTAGTAAATACTTTAACTACTTTTTCAGCAAAAACAAATACAAAAGATAGAAAATATATGGTTATGTTGAGTAGTGTATTTTATCAATTATTAATTAATAAAGAAAAAAGTGGAAATAAATTAATAATTTTAAGAGAATGTATTAAAAAATTATCTGAATATATTACTAATAATAAAATGTTACCTAATGAAGAATTAGTTGATATTCTTAATGCAGAAGAAAATTCTGAAAAAATTATGGAAAATGATAATTTAAAAGAGAATAAAGAAATTTCAAATAAAAAAAATGACATTTATTTAAATCAAAGAATTGAATATTTTTCTAGTCAACATTTTAAAATAAGATATAAAAAAAATGACAAAGAATTTAAAGATGAAAAAGAAAGAAATTATTTTGAAAATGATATTTTTGCTTTAGCTGCTAATAATGGTTATAATGGTAAATTTGAAAATTATAAAATTGCATTTGATGAGGATAATGATATTAAAACAAGATGGTTTGAAATTTTTTCACCTAAAAAAATATTTTTAGATAGTAAAGAAAATATGAAACAATTTCTTTCTTTTTTAAATTCTGAAAATTTAAATAAAGTAGAACTTTTGCAAATTGTTGGTAATCAATTATTTTATTTTAAAATATTACCTATTGAAAAATGGACAGATTTTAATAAAAATAAATTAACTGATATTGAATTATTAGAAATTATTAAAATGATTTCAAGATTTTATCTTCTTTTGAAAGAAAATATTGACTATTAGATAATTTATTTATATTATTCAATTAAAAAATTTTTAAGCTTATTATATTTAATAAGACATTTTTTAATTAAAATATTTTTAATTTGTTTAAAAATAAAGATTTTAAAGAGTTAACAAATAGAGATTTTCTTATTTAAAAATGTTAAAATCATTATTAGTTAATAATATATTATCATGTTTCAAATAAATTTAAATGATTTATTTATAATATATATAAATAATAATAAAATTAACCATTATGATCTAAAATGAAGTATACGTTATACAAATTTATATAAAAATAAGTTAATTCAGTTTAAATTTATAAAATTAGTTTTGATTAATTTTTGAAAACCATTCAAACATTGTAAAACCTTACAAATATAAAAAAATATAATAAATAATAAAACAAATATTGTTCGTGTTGAGATTTTTTTTTAATAAGGTTTATAACTTTCATTATTAAAAATTGAACTTCTTGTTTTATCTTTTCTACAACTACTTCTATCTGGACCAAATTCATCAATTGATTCTATAATATTTATTTTTATATTTTTTTCTGTGTATTCATTTTTTTCTTTTTCAAAATTTACATTCAAATTAAATTTATTTTTTTCAAATACATCATCTAATTCTTCAGGAAATAATTTTATTTTTAAATTATTTCTTTTATAACTATTTAATTTAGAAACTTCATCTCCATTTGAATCATATAATTTAAAATGAACAAAATTATAAGAAGATGGATTTTTTAATTGATTATTAAAATAATTTTGAAATTGATTTAATTGTTTAATATTATTTGAATTATATTTTATTAAATCATTAGTTATTTTATTATTTTTATTTTCATTATTATTTTGAATGTTTGATTGGCTTTCAATATTTTTATTATTATTAGTATTATAATTATTATTATAACTATTAATCTTTTTATTATTGAGATTCACTTTTGATAAATAATTTATTTCATTTTTAGGAATATAATTTTGATATATAAATAAATTTTCTCCAATTTTCTTTTTATTTCCAACTGTATTTTTTTTTCCAATAGACTTAATAGAATGATTAATAATAATTTCATCATTATTTTTTTTAATAATATTAAAATTATTAACATTATTATTATTATTATTATTAATATTAGTATAATTATTATTATTATTAATTTTTGAAAAATATTCTTTTTCATGTAAAATTTTCATACTTTGAATTTTTGGTTTTGATCTTTTACATTCAATTAATTTTCCATTTAAAATATGACAATTACCTTTTTGCATTATTTTATCAATTGTTTCTTTTTCATTAAAAATAATAAATCCAAATCCTTTTGATTTTCCTGTTAACTTATCAGTCATAATAATTCCTTTTTCAATTTTTCCAAATTGACTAAAATAATTTAATAAATCTTTTGTTGTGAAAGTTGGTAATAATCCTCCAACAAGCATTTTTCTTAAATATAAAGGAGAAGAATTTTTATTTGTAAAACTATAAAAAGAAGAAAAAGTTAAGTTATTAATTTCATTTTGAAATTTAGGTTTAGTTATAAATATATTTTTTAATTTTTGTTTTGGAATTGATAATTTACAATTAATTTCTTTTCCTTTTATAAAATGAGTTGTTCTTAAAATATCATATATTTTTTCTTTGTTTTGTAAAGTTATAAAACCAAATCCTTTAGGAAGTTCTATAATAATAATTATATAATATTTTTACTTGTATCTTTTTCTATCATTATATTACAATCAATTAAAGGACAAAAATTTTTCTCAAAATACTCTTTTAAATCACCTAATTTATAAAAAAAAATAATTTACTTTCTTTAATATCTTTTCCAATTCCTCCAATAAAAATTTTATTGCTAAATTAATGAAAAATGATTATTATTTTATAATACTTTGGAAAATTTGTTGACATTCTTTTTTTATTAATTAATTAAAATTATTGAAATTATATATAAATTAATATTTATTCAATAAAATGTGGATAAAAAAATAATTTAATTTATTATATTATTAATTATTAACCATATTTTTTAATTATTATAATATAATTAAAAATGAATATTTATTATAATGATGTTTTTCCATTTATAAAAATAAAAATATGAAGTTATACATATAAAAATTTTCATAATAATAACAACAATATATCTAATATTAATTTTAATCAAAATATACAATCTAATTTATATTTTAGAATAATTTCGTAATAGCTTTTAATATAATTAAAAAGATTTAAAATAAAAAAAAAAAGTAAATAAAACAATAAAAAATTTTTAATCAATAATTAAAATATAAATCAATAAAAAATTTAAAATAATAATATTAACTTATTTTAAACTTCTCTTAGTACTTATAGAAGATTGAGAATTACTTCTTGAATTTAACCCAAAAATAATAGTACTTAACTTTTTATTTCTTTTAGCTTCAATTCTCAAAGTTTCTAATAAAGTAGGTTGAATTTTATTAATTTCACTTCTAGGAACATTAAAAACACAAACACTTTTAGAATTTCCTCTAAAAGAAACTCCACCATATAATAAAACTAAATCATTATTTAAAGGATAAATATTCATTAAACTTCTTAAATCATTTTCACTTTTATTAGTATAATCTAAAACATTCCAACCATCATTAATATTTTGTAAATCTAAAAACTCAATATAATCACTATAATTACCATCAACAATATTTCCTTCAATACCAAACATAGAATAAATAATACCTCTTGGTTTATCAAAATAAAAAATAGAATTAGCTCTTGGAATATTTAAAGAAGGTAAATTAACCCATCTATTAATTAAAGGATCAAAAATTTCAACAGAAGATTTATTTTCACCTCCAAAAATCATAATAGTTTGAAATACATCTGTATAAATCATAGTATGATAAGATCTTGATTCATTCATATCCATAATTCTTCTTATTTTATTTCTTTTTCTTTCATAAATTAATACATTTGCATATTCATTTGTCTCGTCTCTTCCTCCTGAAATATATAATTTATCACCTATTAATAAACTACGACATCCGATTGGAAATTTTGTATAACCAAATGGATTTTTTGTTAATTTAATTGGAATTCTTGTCATTTTATTATTTTTCTTTTCATATATTTGAATTTCATTTGTTCCTTCAATTGCTTTTCCAAAATCCATTTCTTCATCTTCATTTATTTTTATTATTAAATCTGCATGTGATGATTGTAATTCTTTTGTTGTTATTTTAAAATTTTTTTCATAGAGATCTAAACAATGTAATGCAAAATATTTTTCTAATATAGGATTATTTATTATTACATCATCTTTATTATTATATGATATTTTTTGATTTTCATTTTGTAATGTTTGAGTTGATGATTTGTTTGTTTTTTCTTTTTCATTTTGTCTTTGACTAAATAAACCTTCTGGCCCTTTTTGTTTTGTATTTTCATATGATTTTATTTGTTTTTCTACTTCTTTTAAATTACCTTGTTTTTTTATTATGTTATAAATTGATTTTTTAAATGTTTCTATTTGATTATTGTATTTAAATAATCTTTTGTTTATTTCATCAAAATGTTCTTCTTTTTCAAATTCATTTATTGTTGATTGAAAATGAGATATTGGAATATTTTCTTTGCTTTTATTTTTGTCTAATGTCATTGTTGATTGATTTGATTTTGAATTATTTTTTGATAATTTTACATTTATTATATTTTGGTTTTGTTTTTTATTTGTAGATATTGTGTTTATATTAATTGATTCTTCTTTTTTAGGAATGTTTAAATTTAAATTTGTTGAATATAATATATTATCTAAATATATTTTGATCTTTTTAAAATCTTCATCTAAATTATCAGAATAATTTTTCAAATCTTCTTGTAAAGATTCTGTTGTTAATTTTATTTCTTTTGATTTTTTATTACATAAATTAACTATATCATAATTTAAAAGAAACATTGTATTATTTGAATCTTTGTTTGGATTATTTTTTGATATTCCATTTTCATCTAAATTTAAAAATTTTTTATTTACATCAATATAACTTTTTAAATTATGTTGAACATAATTTATTTCATTTTTTAATTTATTTGAAAGCCCTTTAAGTCCTTCAAAAAAACTATTAATTTCATTATATTTTTCTTTTTTAAATTTATCAAATTTTTTATTTATATCATCAATAAATAAATTAAGTTTTTTAATTAATTCATTTTTAATGGATTCATGATTTGATATTAAATTATTTGAATTAAGAAATGATTCAAGTGGTTTAAATATTTCTTCAATTCTTTGAGGAGAAAAATTAAAATCATTTATTTTAATTAAAAAATGTTTTTGATGTTCATTTAAATAGCAATTTTGACAAACTGATACTTTACAAGGAATACAATAAAATTTTTCAATATTTTCACATGTACAATTTATATTTTGATTATTAATGTTTGATTTTAAATGTTGAAAAATATCTAAATTTCTTGTTTCATCTTTTTTATCTATTGAATCTTCTAAAATTATTTTATCAAGTGGAATTGATTTATTAATTGACATTAATTTTTTAAATTTTATTCTTTATTATTATTTTTCTTTTCAATTAAATAAATAAATAATTAAAAAAATAATTAAATTTAAAAAATAAAAAAAAAAATTTTTTTTTTAATATTTGAGTTTATGATATATAATCAATATATAATAATAGAAATTACGGGGATAAAAAATAATAAAACATTTTTATTAAATTTAACTTCAAAAATTAAAAAAAAAAAAACCAACCAATCAAAAAATAAAAAGAAAAAATTCCTTAAAACAAAAAAAAAACAAAAAAATTAAAAAACTAAAAAAACTCATTTTTAAAAAATGTAACCAAATTAAAAAAATAATAAAAAATAAAATGTCAGAAGAAAATCCAGAAGAACAAAATCCTCAAGAAAAGAATATAAATCCTCCATCAAACGAGATAAAAAAAGAAGAAGAAGAAAATCCTTCAATAAAAAACGAAGGCCCAGAAAAAGAAGAAGAAGAAGGTCAAATAGAGACTCAAAATCAAGTATCAACCCTTCAAATGGCAACAATATATCCTCAATCAGAAGCAATAGTACTTCAAAGTTTATTTGAACGTGGTGGAGAAGCAGTTAAACCAACAAAATTTTCAGTTGAAGTAATAGGAATTTATTCTCTTCCAGAATTCTTATTAAAATTAGATAATTCAGGTTCATGTGATACATGGGAATATCAAGTTAAAGTAAGTGATGCTATTGTTAGTAAAGGAAAAATGAATAATAGAGAATTAACAGAAGAAGAAAAAAATGCAGAAGAAAATAAAAAAAAAGGTCCTCCTAAAATTGATAAAAAAAATCCAGATGCTGTTAGAGAAGAAGAAGAAAGATTAGAAAAAATTAGATTAGAAAAAGAAGAAATTGAAAGAAAATTTTATGAAGATTTACATAAATTAGAACCAATATATCAATTTTATAAAATTAAAGAAATGTCAAATCAAGCAGAATGGGTTTCATTTAGTGATGAGGATAAAATTAATACAGTTGAATTAAGTGGTCAATCATTATTACAAATGGAAAATTGTATTAATGAGACTAAAAATATTATTATTGAAGTTAATAAAGTTCCTCCTCCTGATGAAGATCCTAAAAAAAGACCTAAACCAAAAAATATGAATCCAGAAGATATTGTTCCAGTTTATACTGTTGGATTAGCTGATTTAAGTGAATTTTATCATATTCCAGGTAAGAAAGAAGTTATATTAAGAACTCCTTTAATGTTAAAAGAAACTTATGATAAAAGAATTGAAAATAATATACAACCTATTTTTCCTCCTTTTATTCCAGAAGAAAATGATTTAAAAGCTTATTTATTTGGTCCTCCTGTTGAAGAAAAACCAAAAGATAAAAAAGAAGAAAAGAAAGAAGAAAAAAAAGAAGAAGAAAAAAAAGAAGAA
>JAEEGK010003767.1_pt1 | contig 37565 bp, 29 predicted proteins | sample 8958771 | NCBI WGS metagenome assembly JAEEGK01 (sample SAMN16246547, study PRJNA631951) | gut metagenome | biome: gut microbiome; feature: rumen; material: SC-attached | host: Bos | place: Iran: Karaj | collected 2018-10
CAAGGTGCCCATTTACAGTATATCCTCTGTCAAATGCATATGCCTATTCTAAGAAAACCTTGGACATAGACAGATGCTGTCATTGTCAAGCGGTATAATCGGCTCAGAATTAACTGACAGGGGGCATGCACGATGTCATTAAAGCGAATGAAGTCCGGGAGCAAAGATGCTCCTGAAAAAAAGGACTTCCCGTCAAAACCGGATGAAGAAGAAAAGAATGAAGAAGACATTGATGACCGAAAGATGCTGATCATTGTGGTTTCCGCAGCTATTCTCCTGGTCCTCATCTTCTTCAGTGCTATCGTTCTTTTAATCTGCCATACGAAAGAGTCTCATCGGCCAAGCTCAGATCCGTTCCGGCCTGGGCGAAGCATGATCACTATGAGCTCGGATATCAGTGAAGATCCGCTCAGTCCTCACTTCCGGCCTTGAAGTTATACACTGGCTTCAAAACATCCTCAACGGAAACGGTGTCGGAAACAGCAGTCCGGATTTCATCAAGTCCACGATAAGCAAACGGTGCTTCATCAAGCGTATCAACTCCGATCCGAGAACTGTAGATTCCCCTCATTTCCTTCTTAAAGGCAGAGACCGTATAGTTCTGTTTGACCTCTGACCGTTTCATAATGCGACCGGCTCCGTGCGGTGCGGATTCATTCCAGTCAGGATTGCCTTTGCCGAAGCCGATAATGACGCCGTCCCGCATGTTAATCGGGATAATTACTTTTTCTCCGACTTTTGCAGAGATCGCGCCTTTGCGGATCAGCATTTCTGTTCCTGAGACTTCTATGTAATTATGAATGCAGGAATGGGACTCAAGGATTTTCCACTTCATTCCACGGCAAAGTTCGTCCAGAATTGCTTCGCGATTGAGCGCTGCAAACTCCTGCACGATGATCGTGTCATGTATATATGCCTCCATGAGCTCACCTTCCAGCGGGGTCAGCTCATGGGGCATTTTTATATTTCTGGATTTCCAGTACTTTTGTCCCTCGTTCAGATAGTATTCGGAGACTTCCTTCCCAAGATGGCGGCTTCCACTGTGGATCACTGCCCACAGCCCACCGGCGCTGTCCAGATCCAGCTCAATGAAGTGATTGCCGCCGCCTAATGTTCCCACACTTCGTTCTGCCTTATCCCGATTTACATGTTTTGCACAGAGCAGGCGGTCAAAATCGAATTCGCTGCCGAAACGATGGGCTGCCTTTCGGATCTGAAAGCCAGATGGCACGGAATCACGGATCACGGTATCCAGTCGCTGAAACTCCGGCTTGCCTGCTTTGAGTCTGGCCATGGTCATTCCACAGCCGATATCAATGCCAACGATACTCGGCATAATACTGTTTTTCACAGTTGCAGTAAACCCGATAGGTCCGACCTGGCCGGGATGGACATCAGGCATAATTCGCACTTGGCTGTCTGCGAAACTCGGATTGTCGATGAGTGTTTGGATCTGGACCAGCGCATAGTCCTCAGCACTGTCAGAATAGATGATTGCAGAAGTATATTTACCTCGAAGCTCTTTCATAGTCTCTCCTTCTTTGCCCCTCAGGATTACCAGAAAGCAGGTACAATGTCAAGGGGCGAAGTATGGCAGCCATTGTGGTATGGCGGTTATGAAAAGCGGTACCGGGACCCCTGATCGGGAATCCCGGTAACTGATTGCCAACCATTTAGGAGATACTCAGCATCATGAACTGCATTGCCTCAGCTGAAGATCCGAAGAATCTGATCCAGTTCATCTTCGACCTTCTCATCATTCTGATGCTCGGTTTCTTCGCGGTTCGTGGGGATGTTCAGCATTCGCTGATAGGCAGAGAGCAGCGCTTCCCACTCAGGAGAATTGGCGGCGGTGTGCAGTAGAGCAGTTTTGACCTCATCCCTGAGTTTAACAAACTCTGGATCATCCGCCTGTCCGGGATTCGGATACTCCTTGTTCAGCCTGGCAATCAGGCGGAAAATGTCGGCGGTCTGCTTCATGGCCTCGGTTTCTGACGCCTTCTTTTCGGCCTCGCGGTTTGCTTCCTTGAGCTTTTTGTTCAGCTGATCTGCTGCCAGCCATCCGATGCGGCGAGTATACTCTTCCGCCCACCAATGGGAAATGGGGTCGCCCATTGCTTCAGCAATGTGGGTACCGAAGCGCTTGCCGTTCGCCTGGATTCTTTCCTGGTCGAGAGCGTAATAATCCCAGCTCCGCAGCATTTCCACCGCCTCGGTCCGCTTGACCGCATATCCCAGGAGGCTGCCGATCTTCTCGATCATTTCGAGCTGGACGTTTTTCACATCCGGGGAGAGCATGGGGCTGTCTCCGGTAACTCGCATGACCTCCGCACTGGCGTGGGTGATCTCCGCCCGGATATCGTTCCGGCAACCCACAGGCAAGCTGCCCCAAGCCGTGAGCGTCAACGGGATATCCTTGTACACTTTCCAACTGTTTTTCAAGTCGCTCATGTTAACACCTCGTTTCTGTAGTTTCACCAGGCTTGGATGCCTGGCTGGACACGTCGTCCTCGGATGGTCATAGTGTAAAGGGGATCATAGACAGGAGGTGTCATTCTGAAAAGAAAAATCAGGAATTATATTCTTTGTTTTTCTAACTGTTTGCGTCTTTGTTCTTCACCCAGCGGAAGCCATCGCATTTTGTGACGATTGCAATATCTACCGGCCCACCCACGGTGCCGGTATTGTCATCAAGGATGATGTTGCGGCGCATAGAGGTCAAGTTAATCATCGACTCGGCAAAAGCAGCCATATCCTGAGGTCCAAGTGTTACTGTGGCACGCAAAAAAGGAAGCCAGTATTCACTCCTCCGTACGCTCCAAAGCTCCTCAAGAACCATGTCGGGCAATGATTCCAAAGCTTTCATTATTGTTTTTCGCTTTTCCGCAGACAGGACTCTTTTATTGATTCCCGCAATGCACTCTTCCGTCTTTTCCCGAATGGTATTCTCTAATGAAGGCAGCAGGTTTGTGTCCATGCCCAAGAATATCGTGTCCATTACATCGTCCTGGGCCATGGTTTCAATCCAAGACCGGCGATCCTCATTTATAGTCTTTTCGTTCTCTATCTCATAACGCAGGCTGCCGTTCACCCATCCGTCCATCGTAAAATGCTGGAGCCGAGGGTAAATATCCTGTTCACCATACCCCGCAACACAGACTCCAACGGGGTAGTAGCCGCGAAAATTCGTGTCAAGCGTGTCACGGAGAAAGGGAATGAGCTGTTCAACGGTTTCCGCGTCCATCCAGAGGAAGGATTCATCTGTTTTCTGCCCTTCTTGGACGTATTCCCTTACGCAGGAGGAGAATTCCTTTTCCTTTTCCAAGTACTCTCCGAAATCAAGGCCTTTGACTTTTTCATATCTCTCACTGAAATCCTGAAAGCGCTCTTCACAAATACGCAAGCCAAGTGCTTTCACTTCTTCAGACTGCAACTCTCGGTTAAGTCTTGCCGTTTCTTCCTGCAACGCTTCTCGATAGCGATTATCCAAAATCCGGAGTTGCCGATCCGCAATGTCTCTCACGTAATTCTCTTCGTTTTGTTTAAACTGAAGGAGTTCGCCGTTTTTGGAAAGATAACGGAGCAAATCCTCCACATAGTCTTCCAATCGAGGAAAGGTCCGATCCCCAAGGCTCTTGGCATACATGCGCAGGATGATTTCCACAGGCACGGTCATAAACTCCGTGCAACCATAACAAATAACAGCAACAGATTTTGAGAGAGGGAAGAGTTTCTGCGCAGAGTTGCGTATGGCAGCTCTCTCTCCAATGGTAGCAGCGCTATCTGCTGCTAGGGCTATGGCCTCTTTGTTCATAATGCAGATTCCTGCACTCATAGGTTTCCACCTCTCTTTCTTACTTTCGACTTCCTTAGCTGTTGAAGCCACAATGGAAACTTGCCTAAAAATGACTACCCTATATAGCTGGAGATTATCTCCCCAGTGTATTTGTCGATTTTAACTGTCGCATTCACATAGCCTGAAGGATCGCCGCCAACATACCTGTACCAGTAATTCACTTTCGTTTTGATCGTGACCATCGTTTCCGAGTATTCATAGTTCGGGAACAGGGTATTATAAGACGTGTTGTCGATCTGCGACCTATACTCAACTCCGTTGTTTACCTGCTTTTTCCACGAAGTGATCAGGCTTGTCATTTCCGATCTCCAGATTCCCAGAATCTCATCGAGGCTCAACTCCTCCTGGACGGGTTCCGGCTCGTAATACTCGCTCGCCCAGCTTCTCATTGCTGCCATCCGCATACTATTCCAGATGAATTCTGCATCTTCATTTGCTGCCAGGGGAAGCGAGCTGTCTGAGTAATTCCCGATATACTCATAAGGCCCATCGTTCGCGTTATACGAGTAAATACTGCGCCATTCGGGCAGAATGCCAACGTCAACCTTGGTGAAGTAAACCAAAGTCGGATTGCCTGGGTCTGACCCGTTGTATACATCAAACTCCATCTCAATATTCACATAATCGTCATTTGACCTGTAATACTGGGCCGAAGCATATCCGAAAATCCCGAAATCTTCATCGACCAGTCTCGTTCCCGGCGACAATACGGCTGAGGCAAACTGACCGTCACCATGGCTTTGCTGATCAGCTTCCGCGACCCACGCAAGCATCTCTGATTCGATCACGGTAGCGAATGATTCCGACTGATAACCTTCGAGGGTCTGGAACGCTTTGCATAGAGCATCCCTCAAGGATACGACTGTTCCGTACACATCCTCATAAGCAGTGCTTCTTTTTATCTTAATTAGGGGCTCAGGCGTAGGTTCAGGTGTAGGTTCAGGTGTGGGCTCGGGTGTGGGGGTAGGCGCAGACGTCGGAGAAGATATGGGCGTTTCTTCTGGGACAGTTTCTTCGGAATTGCCAGAAACCGCCTCCGACGCTTTGACCGTATGCACAATCGGGGTTTGGCTCCGCTGCGCACAGGCACTGATGGAAAAGCAGAGAATTGCTGCCAGGATAAAAGTAAGAAGTCTCTTTTGGTACGTCATAGTTTTCCACCCTTTCTAATGTCAGTTACTTGGGCTGCTTTCGCCAAGTGATTAACTAAGCGGTTGAGTTCATCCATCGTCAACACAAGTATAGGAGGGAACATGGACAGGTCTTGTCATTGCTGAGAAAAATGTCTGGCTTTTCAAAAAAAGAACACAAGGTCCAAAAGAATGACCTTGTGCTATCGATTTCCTCGTTGTTGGCATACTCCGCTGCAAAACGCCTATAGATCAAAAAGAGCCCTGTTTACTCAGAGGGACAATTGCTGTCATTGCTGCTTGCTATACTCTTCCTATGGATAAACCATTATTGCAGTTTGGATAGGAGGAATTATAGAGAAGATGAAGAAATGGACCAGAATTTGCGGGTTAATTGTGTTGTTTCTGTTTCCTACGTTGTTGATTGCCCTATGTGTCTGCGGACTCAGCGCAAAAAACGAATTCAGTACGGAAAACGATGACCCAAAAATCATCATTCAACACTTTGAGATTGAAGCAGGCAATGAGAACGTGGAGTTCTTTTATGAGATCCCCCACATGAAAGGAATTACCCCGGCGGCTAAGCGCTTCAATAATTTCTTCGATGCGCTCTATGAGGACTTCATGGCAACCGAGCCGGAAAAGGTCCGGGAACTGCTTAACGCCGCCGCCCCAGGCAGACCCTCAACGGATGATCCCTACCGTTACTGTTGGCGGGCCGAGGTGCATGAGGTGTCCGAGCAATGGGTCAGCGTGACCATGTCCTATGACTGGTATATGGGTGGGGTATGGGACTACGGCATCGACGGCTACACCTTTGATCGCCGTTCTGGCGATCAGTTCTGCCTTGTTGATGTGCTGCCAGGAACGGAGGAGGATATCCGAGCCGCCATTGCCCGCAATCTGAAGGAACAGTATCCGGAGATCGCGGAGTTAGCAGACGGTCAGGGGAATACGCCTCTCACAGCGTTGGAGAGAACCCCGGTCCGTGAGTTAGACTTCTATATTGCTGAAAATGGCATGGTCACGGTAGTATTTGATAAGTACGAGATTGCACCAGGAGTGGCGGGGGCAATCTCAGTAGAAATTGTAGGCTTCCCTTCAGTGCGCATATTGCGGTGATTAACGGCCACTGGTGCGGAGCTAAACGGCCGCGATGCGGTGCCAGTGGCCACCTTGATTTTGCAAAACCTTATGCCGCGAAAGGCTCTTTACATGAGTAGCGCATGATAGGCTATTTGCCATGGCAAATAGGCCGAAAGGCGCTGCCCTGCCGCGTTTGCCTGGGTCGTGCCACACTGAGCCAGTGGCTTTCGGAAGATTACCCTGACGAAAAACAAGCTTGTCCTAGCGGCACTCCACAGGTATAATTATCTTAAGGAACAACGTGAGTGAGTTGCCATTGACATGTGCAGTAGAATCGAATCAGTTCAGGAAACAGCAAATCGGTAAGAAGTAAGCCGTATACCATCTATAGCTGTCAGTGGCAAGTGTTCGGGAAAAGAGCTTCGGGTAAGAGCAAGCCCATAAGTAAAAACCTAACACATCATCGGAAACAGAAGAAAAGCTGAAGGCCAATGTGAAGAGGCTTTCACTCGAAATAGAGAACCTTGATCGACAAGCATCGTCTTCAGCTAGAGAAGACATTATTGAAATCCTTCGAAGATAGTACGATAGTATTGGAACTCGGAAACATTCAAGCTGAATCTTCTGAATCCGATTGATGGCGGTTATGATATAGTAATGATGTTTTTGCTGGAGAGGAGGGGTTCTGGTGGCAAACTTCAAACGTGCGAGAACACTTGTTAAAAGCGTTCGTTACCCAACTTATCAGCTCTATGCAACTTCACGGAAAGGAAAGGCCTCAGTAGATGAACAGTTGAGAATTGCCATACTGATTACGCTGGAATGGTTGCGAACAAAATTCAGTGAATTCGAAATTCCGGAAGAAATTAATCTGCCTTCCTCTAATCAGTATCTTGATGTTTCCTTGTCCGATTTCAAATCCGTTCATCTTGACAAGGGGTACAGCGTAGATATCGTCAGTATCCCACAGCAAAAGATATGGTCATTGGAATTGGTTGAACCAGACATGAGCACATCGCTAGTTGACGGGATAGAGGTAAGTACGGCAATTCCTGGACGGCTGTTTCAGACGGAGATAGCTTTCTCTGCATACGGAAGTATTCTGCAATGCGGCATTCGAATCACAATATCCGATCCCGAGACGGTGTCAGAGTCATGTAATGCTTATAGACCGGTGTTAGTGAAAGCATTGATTGAAGAACCATTGCTTGCACTGGAGTGCGGCTACCCGCTGCAGGCAACAGCTTGGTCAATCAAGAACACTGATCAAGTTAAGCAAATCAAGGACTACCTAGATAATGGTAATCTCCCGGTTGTCATTCTGTGCGATTATAAAGAAGATGACTGCTCGCCGACAAAACAAAATATGCTCCTAGAGCCTCTGCCCCGTTTATCTTTGGATATAGGTAAAAAACCTTACGATAGTTTGATAGGTCGCCTCAATGTCATTGAAAACGGTCATAGCCTGAAACCGCCAATAATACAGAAAAATGAAAGTAAGCCCATAGAGGCAAAGAAAGTATCCTATGACTGTTCTAACCTCCTGCAATACAGAATTGCCTATGCACATTATTTTCAAAGTAGCACGGCGAAGCTTGGAGAAATAAACAAGACTCTGAAGATCAATCTGCATGAAGGAGATATTGCCATAATCAACCCATGCCGTTTTGGAGGTGGATACAAAGCATTCCATAAAACGTCCGATCCTGAAGATAATATCAAACAGGCGTTTCATTATCTGCTCAACTATCCGAAAGGAAAGGCGTTTTTCTTTGGCAAAGTCGTGTTTCACGACGAGGCAAAGGTCAAACAACTTGAAGAGCTTGTTGATGAGCGTGGTAATACTGAAGACACAATTAAGAGTCTACAAGAAGAGATTGAGCTCTTAAAAGCTGAGAATGCCAGAATTCAGGCGCAACAGGCTGACGAGATACGCCGACTGCAAGGAAAGCTTAACAGCTTACAAGAGTCTCTGGATCAAAAAATCGCAGAAATTAAAAGCGATGCAGACTCTCGAGTGAAACGTGCTGAGCAAGAAAGAGATCGTTTCCAAAGCAAGATTGCGTTCCATGAAAGTCTTGCGCAAAGGCCCAAAAAGCCGAATGGAATTCCGGAATGGGTAGAGAGCCAGTTTGAAGGGCGGCTCATATTGCATAAAAAAGCCATAAAACTCATTTCTGATACGATGCCAGATGAAGTTGATGTTCCAATTCTGTGTGATGCTATTGAGTTCCTTGCTACAGAGTACTATGACATGAAGACCGGACTTATTAGTGAAGATGAGGCAAATACGATTTGCGCTGAGAAATACGGTCGACCGTTTGAAGTCACTCCAATTGGGAACACAACGATTGAGTTTGCACCCAGCGAGTATAAAATTAAATACTTTAATAGCCAAACCGGAAAAGCAATGGAATTGCCCCTTGAATGGCATCTAAAGTGGGGCAATACGCCTCCTCGACTTGTTCGAATATATTTTCTTTATGACAAAGAAAAGAAATTGATTGTAGTTGGCTCGCTACCGAAACATCTAAAGACAGTCAGCATCTCGTCTTGAATGCTCGAACAGTTGTTGTGGAACATGCTTTTCTGAGATGTCATCCCGTGGTGACTGCAAAGTCCTCCGATGTTCTGCAAAACTGCAACACATCAGAGGACTTGCTGTAAGAGAAAACCGTTATCAATAGTTATAATTGCACCTTATCTATCTTTGCGAAATGCATGAATTTTGAGGCTTCAGAATCTACAAAATAGGTTCTATGCGGGAATTAAGTCAAAGACGAAACAGTTTTGCGTTTTCTTACATTTCGATGTCGTCCAAGCTGAGTCCCGCAATCTTTATGTCTCCTGCGCCGTCGTCGCCAGTCACATACACTAGTAAGGCATAGAGCAAATCCGGCACACCTTGATAGATACCCTTGTTTGGGATATCCAGCCTTAGGAAAGAACGAATTTCGAGGCTACCATCAATGATAGCGTCCACTATAACTTCAAGCGAGCGATATAGTTCCTGAATAATCGGCGCATTAAATGAAAGATAGCGGTTTATGCCCTCATCGCCCAAGCTCCGCAAACGGTAAACGGCGAGGATGTATTCAAGGCATGCTGTGATTTTCTTTCTATACCGCTGGCTGAACTTCATGTCTTCGCACATCCATTTCAAGTTATCAGCAGCGATATCAAAATAGTCGAGCAGCAAACGCTTGCTCACGTTCATCACAAAGTTGGGGTTGCCCCATGCAGCTTTGGAAAGAAGGCGTATAGCCCTGAGCGAGTTTTCGTCCCCAAGACGGAGAAAGCGTTCCAGCAGAGTACATTCCTCGTTAGAAGAGCATGCACCAAGTGCGTAACCCATATTGTCTGGCAAGGGGAGACTAGGACGTGCCATAATATCGTCCAGCTTAGAATTTGCAATCATGTAGTACGGCATACCAAGATCCGCTGCACAAAGGGACATCAACGCAAAGATGGCACCGCCGACCTGACTGTCGCTGCATCGCTGGTAAATTCTGAGCCATGACTCCTTTGCATCCTCAAATGCAGCAGTCAAAGCTGGAGGCGCATCCGTCTGCGTAGCAGAATTTCCTGCACCGAACACTGTATGGAGCAAGAAAGATGCCCTGCCGTTGTAAAGATAGCTTGGTGGGCAATCTCCGCGCCTAATACGCTTCGCGGAATATGTAATTACTGGCTGGTACGATCCATTATCCTCATCGTGGATGTTTTCCGCGCGGTAGCGACCATTGAAGCTTCCCTTACTTGTATCGACCTCAAAGGACACTTTCGAGATGCGGGACGAAAAGTTTTCCCCTGGCAGGAACATATTCTCGAAAAAAGCAACCGTCATCATCCTGCCGTCAAGCGTCAGATCCCGAATGCAATAGTGCTTTCCGCTTTTGTCCAGACGCCAGATATCTCCGTAACACGGCCCATTCTCCAAATCAGCACGGTAGCGAACACGCCGATTGACGAACCTGTTTTCCTCAAGCTGGAACGAGATTGTATGCAAGTTGTCGAAGTTCATAACGGCTTGGTTCTTGGATTGTTCCATCTGGGTTTCGGAGAATGTGACCTTAATTTGCTGACCGCAATTCATTATATCCAGAGTGAACCAGCGCTTACCTGCCATCCCTTGCATCGAATACTGGTAATTATCAAGGCTGATCGTCTCGTATTCCTTGGCAACCTGCTGAAAATACTTCACAGCGCCTTTCTCCCCGCTTATGAGATCCTCCACGCCATACCGCCCATCGAAATTGGACAGTTCGTTCCAGGACATCGGCATCAGTGGATCCGGATAGGGAAGTCCCATATACGGATATTCGCCTACTGGTTCCCATGACACTTTCGCTTCTGCAAAACCGGCAGCCGGACTCTCTGGAATAAAAACGAGAGTATAAGGGTCTTCGGCTCCATACCTGTAGGACATATCCAGGCGGCAGACAACATCCCGTTCAAGGGGGAAAGCTGGATTCCGAACTACAGCCGCATATTGTGTTTTACTATTCAGGTCATTGCTCACTAATACAAATCGGTACTCATTCTTTCCCTTCGCTAGGGTGAACCGACGTGTGATGGGGATTTTCTTTTCAAGGTTGAATGCAGGCTGAACGGTCTGATCCTCCACCAGGTTGAACTTCCCATATAGCAACTTGATCGCAAGTTCAGGCAGATGATCCTTCCAAAGCATATGTTTGGTGCGATCCTGAAGCTCCTCAAAGAACCTGTATCCCTGGAGAGCATCATCGCAAGATATTGTCTCGAATCTTTGCGGCCCCTTATAAAACAGTGCATTGGACAGAGATACGATATGCACCCTCGCATCGCCGATGATCGTTTTGTGCGCTTTCAGATAGCGTTTGACATGCTCCGTAACTGGGATACAACCGGGAAGTGAGGTGTTATCATCAAGCGAGAATGCCCTGTTTTCATTAAAAAGGACCGATAGCCTTCTTGATTCGCTGGCAAGGCCCTGGATGCCAAGCAGTTTGTAGACGCGTTTCTCCTCCAGACAGCCATGCTCCAGCAGTTTGTCTGTAACTTTATCGATTTCGACTGACAGGGATTCCAACGCCGTCGGATGTCTCTCCCAGATTAGCCCGCCGAATTCCGGGATGTCCTGTGCAAGTCTGTCATCATGTGAGGACTGAACGAGCGTGAAGGATAGATTGTCGCAAGACAGGTCGAGCACGAGCAGAAAATCTCCACAGGCAAACTTGTCTGCGAAATGGTGTGAGCGCATGAAAGAGAATGCAGCTCCCATGCTCCTTGGGAACGACACCACTTCCGGGAACGCGAGACGAAGCGCCTTATGTACCAAGCTGAGCTGAAACTCGTTGTACGCATCGGGAAACAGGAATGTCAGGTGTCTGGTGTTGATATATTCCCCGAGCAGCCTCGCCAAGTCAGCCAGCTGACCGGTCTGTGCCTCCTCAACAGCAGATACAACGGAATATGTTTCGATGTTGCATGTCATCTCTATTGCGCGAGCCCGATCACACGGAAGCGCGAATACCGAAGGCTTGTCTCCGTCTTCCAACGGGTACGAATGCCGCTGAAAGAGTATCCGTCCATCCAACTCCCTCACGCCACCGTCATCCGCTACATAGCGGGGGCGCACCTGAAAAAGATCAACGATAGCCTTCCCGCAATTTACGGGCTTTGCCGACTCCATCTGTCTGCCAGGAAGCATTCGTCTACAGCCCAGCTTCCCGATAGCCATCTTGGCATATTTCGCAAGGCTATCGGCTTCGACCGGGAGCGTACGAATCTCGTTGTTGGGCCCGACAAGCACAAAATCGTCCCCAATGAAGGCCATCACGAGTTCCTTCCCACGATAATCAATAGTCAGAGCAGAATTGCGCAGACTTATATCCACCGGCTCGCCCGATGCGTCCATGCCGTAGAAAAACGGTGTGCACAATTGGAGCCTGCGTGTTCTGTAGTCTATGTTAACGGGAACCTGTGGGAATGCAAAGTAGTTTTTCCCCTCAGACAGGACAAGCATGGAGAACAAAGCGGCTAGACGCTGATCCAATGATTTCACGTCATCCGAGAAGAGCGCGTCGATTTCCTTCATCTCATTCCAGCTGCGCCAAATCTTACCATAGTTCTGATCAGAAAGAAGCGTGTTGTTCGGTGGAAGATTCTCCCAGCGGCGAATCTCTGAAATGTCGGGATCCTTGAGGATTTGGTATGCTTTTGATGCAAAATCCGGTTCTTCCGGACGTATCCTATCCGACGGCAGCGAAGATACCTTCATGTCAATCAAGTCGGCAATCTCCCGTAGAAACGCCAGGAAGAGGCGGTTCTCTCCGGTATTAACACTCTGTCGCCGATGGACTGCCATCATGGATGAATTCGAGTTCGCGATTTTCTCTTTGACGGTTCGTCCGGGTCTCCGGCTGAGCCATTTCAACCCATAGCTGTTGATCTCACGGATTTTGTAAACCGGCTGAAGGACGTTTTCACGGATAATCGTACTCCGCATGTTCTCCGAGATTCGACGGACAGCTGCATCAGAGCCATCAATCAACCGGGATAGGGCATCCTTGCGCTGTGCGATGGCGTCGGGACGTCTCGCAATTTGCTCAAGGAAACGATCCAGCCCGTAATCTCCGCCCTCGGCATCGGCCCAGCCTTCAGCCGTCACCATCCAGTCCTGCAAAAATAGAATCAAATGCGCCTGCCGATACTCCGGCCCTGATGGATCGCCAAGGAATGCCTTACAGAACTTTTCATAGCTGTCAATCGCCATACGCCATCACCCTTGTTCGTCTGCCTCGGTATCATCAGTTCCATCATTCAGCGCAGTACTGGCGTTTTCCGCTTCATCGGCCTCAATATATTTTGCGCTTGACCAGATGAACTGACCATACCCCTGCTCGCATGCAATCTCAAAATCGTCCCTGAGACTCTCAAAGCCCTCCTCTTCCAGCAGCGTTTCAATCGCGTCCAGATTCGTCTTCGCATGGCCGCGGGTCTCCACACCTCGGAGCTTCGGCATGATCTTCTGTACGATCTGATCTTCAAAAGCGACCTTCAACGCTTTCTTCAGCCCCATGGATATTTCTCCGGGGTTCAGTTTGCTGCGCTCGGCGACAACGGTGGGATAGTTCATCATGTAGTATTCGATAGACTGCCAAACGCGGTGGCCGAGAGCACGCCCGACGTGTTCAAGTTCATCGTTGATGCGCTCGACGATCTCCCGGTAGTGCTCCATCTCTTTGCGTTGTTCGCCTTCCAACTCAATTTTACGGACGACCCAACTGCTCCATACTCCTTTGGCGAGCATAGGGCGGTTCAGCTTCTCAATTTGCTTTTGAAGAATGGGCATATCCTCCCTGCTGCGGAGGATTCGCGGACGCGGGAAGTTTATCACAAGACCACGATCCAGCACCTTGTCAGAAAGTGATTTCGTCGTCTCGTCCTGGTTCATGGTGCCAGTCCACATGATTGTCCGAACGAGATCCAGCCTGTACGGCTGCACACCTGCGCCAAGCTTGACTTCCACTGAGGGAAGATCCTTTGTGGATGATCCCCTGCGGCTTTCCAGCTTGCTCAGAAAATCAGCAAAATAGTGTTCAACGTGGGCGAGGTTCATCTCGTCCAGCAGCACAATGCTCATGTACTTGCTGTATGTATCGTCCTCGGTGCACTGTACGAGGAAGCGCAAAAGATCCTCGGGCTCGAAGCGGTTGTCAATGGAATTGAAGAAGCCCAGCATGGATTCCTGACTGTCCCAGTTAGGCTGAACAGGGACGGCAATGAAGTTCAGCCCTCCAAACGCCGCATAGAGCTTTGGCAGCTCGGACTTACCCGTGCCGCTGACGCCGGCCAGTACGGTTATAGACGACCAGTCGGAAATCTTCAGCGCAGTATGGAAAGCGTAGAGGATTCTCCGGGGGAAGGAGACACCATAGGCGGCGCACTGTTTACTGATTTCCTGGAGCCAGCGAATCTCGTCTTTCTCACTTGGCAATCCTGCGCCAATCAGCGGCGGAAGGAATCCCTTTCGAATCTCCGCAACCCGCGCTTCGTAGTCAGAGAGTTTGGCCTCGTTGACATTCAGCCGCTCGATCCTTTGACGATACTGCTCTGCTTGCGAGCGGAGTTCATCCACTACAGATTCCAGGCTCTGGTTCTTACTCACCAGACTGATATTTTCAATCTCAAAGTGAGAAAGCTCACGATTCTTCTGTTCGAAAATCCGCAATTTACCAAGCGCATCGTCAAGCTCAGCCTTGAGCTGTCGATTTTGTTTCTGGAGCTCCTGAAAATCTCTCTCTAGGGATTCCGGTGCTCGGCAGGACAGTTCCTGCTTAAGCGAATCAATCTCACGCTGCATCTTATTCTGGCGATCCCGGATGATTTCCGGTGTCTCGCCGATGCTCACCTTAAACGTTTCGATAGCATCCCGTTCCATGTCGAGTTGCCGACAACGTTCCCGCACTTCGTCTAGTTCTCGATTTTTGTCCTCAATCCGCAGGTTGAACTCTGCAATCCTGCTACTGATTGATGCATTTGTCGCAGCTTCCAAATCATTTTCCCGGGCTTCGAGTTCCTCATCTTTCGCAGCCTGACGGCGCGCTTCGCGCGCAATTTTACGCTGCTCTATATCCAGCTCATCCTCTCGCCTCTGAAGTTCGGCCTCGCGTTGAGCAAGCACATCCGACTTTGTGTCCATTTCCTGACATCTCTTGTCGGCTTGGTCGTTCTTTTCAGCAGCTTCTTTCGTGAGACGTTCAATTACTTTGTCAGCTTGTTCAGCAGCCTGACTGAGGATCCTACCTGCTTCTGCCTGTGCAGCTTTTTTCTGTTCATCCATCTGTGCTTGGACAGACTGTTGCCACACTCGCTCCCGTTCCGCGAGGGAATCCTCAAATTCTTTACGGCGTGTTTCCAACTGTGCCTGCATTTCATCCATGCACTTGACACGTTCTCCAGCTAAGGTATTCTCAAAAGCGGCTTTCGCCTCGAGTTGATCCCTCCTGATCTGCTCCTCAGCCTGCGACCGCTGCCTGTCCAACTCGGTCTGCTGTTCCAGTAGCGCATTTTCACGCCTGCTGATATCCAGCTCCCGATCAAGCGTTTCGCTTTCTCGCTTTGCGAGCGCAGCGGCTTTTTCGTCCATGAAATCCGATTGTTTATGTAGCGACTCTTCACGGCTTGCCAGACTGTCCTCCCGATTTTTGATTAAGCGCTCACGCTCGGCGGCGGTGGACTCCTGTTCCTTCAGACTTTCCTCACGTGCGGCAATATCTTTTTCACGAGCAGCTATGCCTTCTTTTCGGCTCTCCAACTCTTTTTCACTTCCTGCCAAAAGGACCTCGCGTTCGGACAGACCAGCCTCGCGCTGATCCAGTTCCTCTTTCTTTTGGTTCAGGGCAAGCTCCCACATCTGGAGTGTCGCACGCTTTGAATCGGTATCCCCAGTTATGCTACCTTCAATAGGGTCAGCTTCCGACACATGGCCTGCGTCAATGCGATCGTCGAATTCCATTTTTATCCTCCTATCATCTTGGTCAACTCGATTACGTTGTTACGGAGAACTCCCATTGTATGCTCGTCCTCAGTCAGAGATGCGCGCTGGCTTCCATGTCCACGCAATTGAAGAATCTTATCTACCGTCTGCACAAAGCCTGCCTTGATGAGCACATCCATATCGTCGCGGTTCGCAGCATGAACGAGCGCCTCAGCACCGAGGGAAGAATATCTTCCTTGGGTAGCTGACTTGTAGAATTTCTCCGACACTGAAGCAATGGATTTTGGCAACGGCTTCCCGTATAACTCAATGAGTCGTTGAATTGCTTCGTCCCTCAGAATACCGCTTTTTCGCGGAAATTCCTGATTCGCGTTTGCAAGCGTTGTCTGGAATATCCGGTAGAGTATCTGGGCGTATTCGCTCATTTCTGGAAGATCGTTTCCTGTCTTATCAGGCGAGATCCGCATCCATTCAGATCTCAACCCATCAGACATCATCTGAAGGCGAATGGGGCCGAACACCTTCGAAAGGCTTGCCTGTGCCAGAAGGCGAGCCTGTGACACACCATCAGTGTTAGAAATATGTGCATTTTCATCCCCGAGCCGTAAGTTTGGAAGAAGAATGCATGCAATATTAGCCGTTTCCTCGACTATATACTCGGCTGTCATATCAAGGTCATATCCGGAGGCGTCGGCGTCATGACGGTATACTGCCGCAGCATCGCCCAAGCGCTGGAGAAAGCGTAGAAATCCGCCGTTCTTCCGAATTAGAATCCGGACACGGCTGTCGGGCGATTCTTTTGCCTCCACGATGGCCAGAGGAAGACAGACATGCATATGCGCAGTGCTGGTCTCAAAGACCGAGAAAATTCGACTACCTTCTAAATGGGAGAGTAGCTTGCCCGCCTCCATGGTATGCCGTATGCCAAGACTTTCCGCCATCATCAGCACAGTCTGCATGTTTTGGATAGCTGTCTGATGTCTCAGGATATTCATCATTGTTTCCGACACGGGATTCTCTTTCAGGTAGTAGAGCAAGGCTGTTTCGAGGATATGATAGCAGTCTATCGCAATCTGTCGCCTGTTCTTGTCCATTTCCTTGCGCTTATCAGGCGTGGCGTCTTCATACGACTCATCCGGTAGATACCGCTGTAATTTGTCGTAGTTTTGCACTATTTCCCAATACTTTTTTCTCGTGGTTGGACTCTGAGATTCTTCTCCATTCGCCGTCACCGTCATCTGCACGGCACGGTTTCGGATTTCGTTGATTGCATCAGGATAACCCTTCACATATTCCATCATCCCGTCAATATTTGGGACAAATCCATCCGAGAACAGTATTTCATCGCTGTTTCCATCTTGGATTGCTGCCTGAAGGTGGAAGTATACAGGCTCGTTCTTGCTGGAATCGATTCCATATCCTTTGCAGAGAGCAATCGGCGTCCGATTTCTGAGAGTCATAAGACGGTTGAATCGGAGCACGGTTTCCCGGAGCCGTTGATTAGGGAGGCGACTGTCTTGTTTTATCTCGTAATCTGTATTGCGGAGCCGGAGTCCGACCACAGTTCTGGAGTTGCCGACGCTGCCGTATCCGAGGACGATCCGCTTTCCAGTTGTTTCGTCCACCTTTTCCGACTGAAACTCGCCAATATGGATGTAGGGCAGAATCTGTCCGGTTTTCTTCAGCACAAATACCCTGCCCTGTATTTGCTCGATTTCTGTTTTCTGCTCGTTTCGCAGGTTGAGCTGCATGTCGCCCGCGTCTGTCAGTTCCAGCTTATTGTCCAGAAGGCCCTTTTCCATCAGACGGTTCAGGATGAACCATACCAGATCCTTCCCGAGACAGAGAATATCCGCCAAGTCATCAGCGGATGCGCCTTTCAACTTCACCATCCGCAAAATAGCCTCCTCGAATATATCCAGGGAACGGATTTGCCTACCTGCTATGGGGATTTGGACATCATAGCTAACGCACTCTATAAACAAATTTGTGGGTTCTCCTAAAATGGATATTTCGGGGAAGCGGTCTTCGAATCGTTCCTGCTGGAAAAGACTTATTACCTTAGGCATTGCCATGGATGACCATACCCCCTTTTTCGCACAGCTCATAGAAGTTGCGCAGCGCCGGAACGCACCTGCCTGCCAACTCGTTCCATTTTCCCTTATGGAAGATCGCTGCATCACCGACAACGATCAATAGTCTCTTCTGTCGGCTAAGCGCCACGCAAAGCAGATTATCGGACACCAAGCGGCCGTAGTATTGCATGCCGATCTCCTCCCTGTATTCCAGCCACTGCACATACTCATCACCGTTTTCGTCGAGAGTGGATGTATCCTTGCACAAAAGCGCTTCGTCGAATTCAGCATCCTTACCATGTGTCCTGACTACAGACAGGAAGATGACATCGAATTCCATCCCCTGAAACGCATCTACGCTGCCGACGCGGACCTTGTCCAGAAGACCAGCTCCGCGGAGTTTGTCACAAATCAGGTCCTTCTGCGCTCGGTAGAACGTTATCACGCCATAGGTGAGGCCGCTTCCTTCAGGGGAGTCCATATAAGCCCGGATGGAACTTATGATGCAGTCGGCCTCACATTCTCTCTGGCGGCTAACCCCCTTCCGCTGCTCGTTGCCGAGCCGGTGGGGGAGGTCGATCCACATATAGGGTTTCCGGGAAAGGCCTTGCTGGAAGCGTTCCTCTCCCAGCGGTGATTCAAATCCCTCACCATGGGGCGCATAGAAATTGCGGTTGACAAAATCACCAAGCACAGGATGCATTCTATATTGCGCATCCAAAGTTATAGTGCGCGGAATATGATCAATCCGCTCCAGCTCCTCCAGCTTTTCCTTAATATACTCGAACATGCTCTTGGTCACGATATCTTTCCCGATTTCGCTGCCATCGTCGCGCATGCTATCGAATATTTCTTCGTCGTATATATGGGGGAGTTGGCGATGATCCCCGACGAGTATGATTCGCCGCTTTGCCTGCGACATGGGAATCATTAAGTCGCCGGGATTGACCCGCGCAGCCTCATCAATAATCACCGTGTCATATTCTGGATGTGCATCCTTCTTGTTAGCGCCCTTCGCTCGCTTGATGTCCTTTCCTTCACTTTGCTGTGCTGTTGCTGAATATGCGAAGCTATAGCTGCTGATAACGCTTTCAGCATCTTCCGCGTTGTTCTCCAGTTCGTTTAGAAGGTCATATAGGATTTCACCGAGCTCGTTCTGCGGTCGGCGCAACGATGCTTTCAGCTGGTCGAAGACCGCAAGCACATCAGGATCCGGCTGTGCTATGCGGTAATCGGGCTTCGGCGTACAGCGGGCAATCAGATCTCTTCGGACATCCGCAAGTTTCGCCAGGAAGTCATCGTCCACGTCATCGTCAGCAAAGTCCGCAGCTTCCTCCAGCACATCTAGAATTGCCTTATGCTCGGGCCGGCTCGCGCTAAGGATGCCCTCCAAATCCATGAGAACGTCATCCGCCGTTTCCGGGCCATCATCCAGAAACCCCTGCCTTGTTGTTCGAATCCTGCGTAGCTTCGTCAGGAGATGGTTCTCCTCGGCACTTTCGTGGACGGCTATCTCGGTAGTCAATCGATCTATCTCAGCAGCAAGCTTGTTATCTGTGTTGAGTTTCCGCGCATATTCAAGAAATCGGAGCGCATTCGATTCGCTGGGGGAAATCAGATAAGCATTACGACGGAGAAACAGCTCCTGTTGCTCCGCAGTCTGTTGTATCTCGGGATTCCGTTCCTTCAGACGCTCCGCAAAATCAAGTCTCCACTGCTCGACCGCTCGCTCCTGGCTCAGGTCTTCTGACCCCTGACGCCCGTACTTGGGGGTTGGAAGGGAATTAATACGTAGCCGCTCAATCACGTTCCGCACGGCGTCGTGCTGAAAACTGGTCAGCAACACCTGCCCTTGGCTGTCCTGTCGCTTGTCTGACAGCTCGTTGAGCCGTTCGACGATTGCTGTTATCACAGTCGTCTTTCCGGTCCCCGGTGGACCTTGTATCAGCGCAATGTCGGGAGTATTCAGCGCGATGCGAATGGCCTCCTTTTGCCGCTCTCTTGGCTCCCTGCCGGCGAACAGCTTTTCCTTGACGAATGCCGAAAGCGGTTCGATTGGAATCTGCTTTTTCGCTTCGAGGACCGCATTCGGCTTTTTGCCCTCTATCAGGAGTCCCAGCGCGGGGTTCGATGCCTCGCAGTTCGCTATACGTTCCCGCGCACTTTCTCGTCTCATAATTTGGAGCATATCGCCCACAAGGCTCAGAGAGACATGACCTTGCGGAAATGTGCGGTCATCTTTGCAGGACAGGAACCAGGATCCATCATTGCCGACACTTTTCAGCTTCAGGATAGTCAACTTTTGTGAGGACGAATCTGCCAACCATGTCTTGTATTCTTCCCACGTCATGTCCTCGTTCGAGATATACACGGGGACTTCTTCAGATACCAGTAGCTCGTCGCCATCCGATAAGAGCTTGCGCTGTTCAACACTGAGTCCCTTCGGATATACGAGAAAACCGCCAGAAACGTAAGCAATGTTCTGGTAATCAAAATGAATCAGACCGACTTTCCGCGCTTTCTCCAGAAGGAAGTTGCCCTCAATGCTGGTATACTTGTCCCAAACCTCAAGATATCCCTGGGTGAGGTCAAGTTCTCGTTTTATATTCTCGGCGGCAAACCGCTCCCCGTCCTTAAATGTCAGATCACCGATGAATAGAGCCATAGGCGGGATATAGCGCATCCTAGTATCTACGGAATCTGCATAGAAGAAACTGTTCTCGTTTTCACTTGCGAGCTTCACCGTGAACACATATTCTTTGCCGTATAGGACAATGGTCTTCTGCTCCTGACCATTTTTTCCAAAACCCCGGTAGACATCAAGCTCGTCTTTCGAATCATCCTCACCGTAATCGTCCTGTGCATGGGATGTGGCAGGAGAAAAGACATCATTAGGATTCGACTTATATTTTCCAATCGTCACCGCATAGCAGGGAGATGCGCCGTCAGTGAGCAGAAAATTTGCTTGCACATCATCCTCAAGCTTATTCTCGTTGGCGTAACGCTTTTGAATCAGCATCCGCTTGACATTCTCTCTAAGAACAATGTTGAGTTTTGGCTTGCGATCAGCTCGGAAGAAGAACGCGATATGCAAGAAAAAAACTTCCTGTCCCTTCTGCTGTCCAGATATACAGGTGAGGTTGTATGGATACTGCTTCATCCTGTCGGCGAGTTGCCTCTCATCCTGAACGTCCGGTACAGAAAAATCGAAGGCACCGCGTTCTGTGACCATTCTGTATGCATTATCACCCCGCAGTTCTATCCGCCCTTGGTCGGCTAGTACCTCGGAGGAACCGGTCCGGCGGCACCGAAGACCGCGAATGGTGAATGCGTCGTTCGTGGGGAAGTCCATAATCTTCGCGAACACGTTGTTTCTCACTCAATCTTCACCTCTATCATGACAATATCATCTGGCTCTGCGCCGGTGCAGCGAACAAGGCTTCCGCTTGGGATATCCGCATTTCCAAAGATATCATGAAATGATACGCCACCGTCAAGGGATACGGCCCAAGTGTATCCAGGATCCATATCGAATAAACGCATACTGTCCTTCTCACAACGAATGGAAAAAACCGTATCATCGCGGGAGGAAGGTTTCGGCCCCTCAATCAGGCGGGAGGGAAGGTGTAGCTCGACCCCATCCACTGCCTCCTTGGTATATTTCCAAAAGACCGCATTTGCTTTCCGTGATTCAAGGGATACGAGGCGCGGCACGGTATCGCACCACGGGCATTTGCCAAGCGAAACATCGAAATCCATTCCACAGTGCTGGCATCTGACCGATCCGTCCAGCGCCTCGGCCAGTGCGAAGAACCATTCAAGCATCGTCGGTCTGGTTTTTCTCTTCTTGCGGCCCGTCTCGCAAAACGTGCGGTCGAACAGCCTAAAAAGGCGATTGGTTAGTATCATCTCCCGCTGCTCTGCCAAGCCGTAGTCGCCGCTGTTGCTGTTGTCATCCTGATCGCAAATCCACGGAAAATCTCCTTGGAATGCACGGGCATCCGTATCATCAGCAAAATCATCTTCATTGTAGTTCTGCTCCAGTAGGGCACCCATAAATGGATGGATACACATCAGATCCTTAAATAGGGAAATAGCAAAGGAATAGCAGTCGGACCAAGGCGAGAAAAGACCTCTCCGAATTACTTCCGGAGCCGCGAATTCGTCCGTGCAGACTGCGTCTTTTGAGATGGCCTCGGCAAAGCTCAGGTTATCGGCATCAATCAACCATACGGTGTCGTTTCCTGGTGCCGTTGAAACAAAGCAGTTCCGTCCAGAAAAGTCGCAGTAGACAAGACCCTTGGCATGGAGTTCCGACAGCACCCGCGCAGCTCCAAGGTATGTGCTGAGACGTCGCCTCGCTCCTCCTGTCGCCATATATCCACCGATGAAATCCGCAAAAAGTGGTGCGCAGTTCCGCATTTCGTCAAGCCAAGGGTTCGTCATGCCGCCATTGGAATCATCCGGCGTAAATGCATCGCCGAATTCCTGCATATCATCAAGAAGCATCATGACGTAGCCCGCTGCATCTTTGAGCTCAGCACGGGGAAGAGTCAGGTTGATGCGGCTAGGGAGCGGCAAAAGACGCAATTCAGCATAACGGCGATTCTTGGATGTATCCGTGCTCACGTCAGTTTTTGTGCTGTTGTGAATTAATTTCACAGCAAGATCGGGATCCATAGTCCGGAACACGACTCCCTGACCACCAGCTTCGCCAATCTGCTTCGTAAGCATATGGATGTGACCGTATATATCCTCAAATTGCTTCCTCATCAACTTTCTCCTCTCCGGCGATAAAAAAGGTAAGCGTCTTATCATCGGATCCTGGCCAATTTCGTAGCCAATCGGATATATGATCTGTGACATCCTTTCGCCGCATTCCGCAATAGCCTTCAATGAAAGCCTTGGTAAAGCGTATCAGTTCATCGCGGCTCATCTCCGCGAACTCAATTCCGTCGCTACACATGACACCGCCATAAACTTCCATCACGTCCCTCTCAAAAACGGAGATAGTCTCGACCGCAAGCTCTTCCGTCAGGCAGTCCGTTTCATTGGCGAAGCGATCCTCCTTCGCGTCGAAAAGAACATCCAAGGAACCGTCCAGCCAGAAGCCGATGAACCCGTCTCCGAGTCGTGCCGCAAAAGCGCGACCCTCATAGAGAACAAAGAAGAGCATTGTCGCATAACACTGGGCAATATCACGCCCGCTGAGCTTATCTAGCCAGCGGGCGTGGACGAGGCAGGCGTATTCTTTCGGATCGATTTCGGCCAGTCTGCCACCCAGCTCTTCGGCTATTTCAACTATGCTTGCGCAGACCGATTCGGATCCTGCTTTAGAGTCTTTTCGGCTACCTAATCCATCCGAAAGGGCAACTACGAACCCGTGGTCAAGCATAGCAAAACGGAAGCTGTCCTGGTTTTCCTTGTGGTAGCTTCCTTGAATGGAGACTCCATCCAAAAGCATCGAAACACCTCCCTTGAGCCCTATCATCGTATCAACAATTGTCTGGCACACTCGATTGCATCTGCGGACTCGAATACGCGGCTTTGACCGATAATTTTCTGGAGTCTGGGGCGATTTGCATCTGCACCGATCATGACTGCACGGATACGTTCAATTCCAGGCAGGCCAGCCAGCGCCGTACAATCCCGTTCAGAAAAGTTCCCATCACTGATTAGCAGCAACGGAGTGTTCTGATGCTCTGCCACGAAGGTTGCTAGTGCACCTGCGTCAAGCACGGTCGCATCATCAAAGGACTTTTCACCGTATCGCGTTATGCTTTTGCCCCATCTGTAGGCCCCATAGCGTACTCTGGGGAAAGAGTCGCGGATAAAACCTGCTATTGCGCAGAGTAGATATTCGCCTGCGATCCGTTTTCCCTCTTCGTTCATGCTCCCGGACGAATCCAGAATAATCAAGCAATCTTCTTCCATACCATCACCGTAGCCTTGTATTATTATCTATATGGTCTAAACCATGCCGTTATCGTTTGGTTATCTGCAAAAAAAGCACGCTGGCCGATCTGCGATTTCATGATGCGACCATTGTTTCCCAGCAGGTAATTATATTCCTCCATGCTCACATCGTAGCCGATTCGATATTGAAAATCGGCCAAGGGGATACCGCATGCCTTGATACGGTTGGATCCATCGTAGAACGCGATGATATGCGTCGAGTTCCGGTTTGCATCCTCCCAGAACGCCTTGAAGGATGCAAAGCAGTCATTCTTGGAAGCAAAGGCAGTAGGCGGGAATCCGACCGATCTGGTGAGATTTTCACTATCAAGGATGACGATCCTTTTCTTGTCAAAATAGTGTTCCTTTTCTGCATCTACGAACACCTTTGCATCTGCATACGCTGTTATCCTTGCATCTCCTGCATACGTCCCCGGCAATTCGTCCTCGCCAATGTATATAATCTCCTCGCAGTCCCGGCAGCCAAGGGCTGATCGCAGGATCACATTCAAGAAATTGCTCTTCATTAGCCGGTCGTGCCCACACAGGAGTAGATTACTCTCCGGCGTGGTACGAAGCTCCAGTGTGAGCGGTTCCGAATCGTAGGTCATGATTTCACCGAGCGACAGGACAAACCCACTGTCGTGGCGGAAGAACTCATCCGGTGGGAGCTCAGGGAACTTCTGTCCCACGAAAACCTTAGTCTGTGCGGAATAGCCCTTGCGATCCGTTTCACAGTGCATCTCAGATAACCTGGAGGCGATGGACTCACTTTTTGCTTCGGGGACGGCGAATTTTACGTTCTTCGATGGATTTCCCTGCGCCGTATTGACAATTGCATACGGTATTTCCAAATCGGCTGCAGCTTCATTTCCAGACGTGATACCACCGAGGAACAGCTTGGAGTCCTCGGCAGGGCAATTTAGGGCGATTCGCCCGCTGAACTGTGTCCCCAGACTACCGAAGTCCACGCCCTTGAGCGTTTGCGTAGCAAGCACCATGTGGATTCCGCATGCACGACCCTGTTTTGCCAGCGTCGTCATAGACACGATTGTCTGCTCTTTCTCGTTACCTTCAAACAGGATTTGGAACTCGTCGATGACAATGAGTATGCGTGACATAGGATCTTCGGGATGGAGTTCCCGATATGCCTGGATGTCCTTGCATCCGCTTTGTTTGAACTTGGCGTACCGGGCGTTCTTCTCATCGTTGAGGTGCCGCAGGACAGAGATGCCATACTCCGTATCCGCCTCAACCGCTACCAGCGCAATCCCCGGCAAAGTTGGTGAAGCGTAGCGGCTGAATTCGACACCCTCCTTGAAATCCAGTAGGTAGAGGCTAAGTTCATCAGGACCATAGTGCCACAGGGCGCTCACGATGATGTTGTGGAGGAGGTTTGACTTACCTGATCCCGTCGTGCCTCCAACGAGGTAGTGCGGTGTCCTGTCCCCAATCTCGATGGATAGCTCATTCCCCCCGGCTGCAGTGTATCCGCACGGGATGCTCAGTTTCTTGGCAGATGACCCATGAAACAGCGCTTCACGAGGAAGAATTCGGTCGAACGAGCGGAATGCTCCATCATCCTTACCAGCTTCTTCCCGAAACGCGTCCAGCAGCTCTCGCAGTTTCTGCCTGTCCGGGAACTTTTCTCCGACGCTGTCGATGCGCAAGCGATCAAAGGTCAAATCCTTGATTTCACGGTCGAGGACGGCATGGAGTGGCAAGCTATCGTCTACAAGGCGGCGCAGTTGTAGCTCCTGAGCTTTCATCTTGCTGTCCTCACCCTCAAGAAGCGTACCATTGAAGGAGAACAGCACCAGAAATCCACATTCTGCACTATGGAGCATGAGCTTTTTGAACATAGCAAAGCAATCGGCATCCATCTCCTCCGGCACGTCCATGAAAATGAATGTCTTGTAAGGAAGCATTTTCTCAATGCTTCCTTGAGAATGGAACCTCCGGTTGCAGGAATCCCAGTCGGGGCAGTCGTTGCCGATGCTAAAAAAATCCGAATATAGGCTGCCCATGTATTCGGAGACATCCTGCAACGCCGCTTTCAGCTCCGCAGATGTCGTCATTACCTTACCTTGCGGGAACAACTTCTGGTTGGAAAAGAGTTGGTTAAAAACCCAGACGCTCCGACCCATGCCAATCGGATCGAAGACATAATATTCCTGCTTGTTTGCGGGAAGGGTAAACATCAGCCGCAGCAACACTTTGTGGAGCAACTCCGCTTGACTGTCATCGGCAATGTACATGGGCTTCTCGAAAGGAAACCGGAACGTTTTCGGGACGAAGAAGTCCAGATTCTCGTAGCGGACATGGTACTTCCCAAGGGCTATCCACCGAGGGAACCGCCCGTTTCCGTTCAGGTTCTTATTATTCATCTCGACCAGAGCAGGCTGCCTGTTGCGCACCTTCCCACACAGCTCGTCCAGTTTCCGCTGGCAATCAATTGATTCCATGTCAGCACGCTTGGTCGCATCTCTCTTGCGCTGCTGGTATTCGTCATATTTCTTGGTAAGGACTGTGCCGTCCTCTCGCTTGTATTCGCTGTCGATGCGCAGGTAGTCTCGCTCTCTGCGGAGGATTACTTCATCCAAACGCTTAAGCAGGCCTTCTATGGTTTCCTGGCTCATATCCTCCACCTCGTCTAATCATAGAATCATGCGCAACTCCAAAGTCAGAGCTTGGATTTCCCTTTCCCTGAGTTCCGCCTCACAGCGCGTATGCTCTAACTTCTGAATCTCCTCAATGACGGGCTGGAACACATCCTCATTGATAGATCTGCCAAAAGCATCTTTGACTTGTCTGTTGAAGTCTTCTTCCGTTCGTGACAGACCCGAAATAATATCATTGAACATAATCGTTCCCTGCCTTTGCTTTCACGAACCGGATGCTGCGGGTATCCAGCTCTGCTTGCCTTGGCAGCATCCCGAGAATCGGTGACCCCGCCGCCTATTCCATAAACACATTAACCGTCGCCATTCCCACATGGGATGAAACAATCACAAAAAGTCATCCAAATCTACAATGCCCCATTCGGGGAATAAACAAAGAGCAAATCCATCTTCTTCACCGCGTTCGTCAATCAACAGCGCACAACCGCCATCACGGGAAAATGCGAGTACAGCAGGGACAAAGCGATTCTTTGCTTTTTCCTTGCTTCCTGCGACTTCTGCCAAAGCCTTCTCCACTTTTTTCGTTATTCCTTCTGCTTCACCAAGGTATTTGAGATAAGCTTCCTCCTGTTTCTTTGTCACTGCATCGCTTTCGAAGTAGGAATCTGCACAAATGGTAATCGGATATACTGAATCAAATAAAGAAATTTCTCCCGACTTTTTCCAGCCACAATCAAAATCTATCGTGCCAAAAACAGGGTTGTTCATAATTCTTTTCCTCATTCTTGTGAGATTAGTTCTGCGAACGTCCTCCATTGTGAGCTACATTGGCATGTATCTCATTAGGAACCTTTTGCATAGTCCGTTTGTCCTCACATTCGTGCCAGGTATAATTATTCTCTTTACGCCACTTTTTCACTTCATCCGGTGTGCAGTTTCGTTCTTTTGCAAGCTGAATATCGGCCCTTGCAAAATTGTTCGCTTTTGCTTCGCCCTTTCCGGTACAGAAGTCTTCGATTTGCACAGTTCCTTTTGACACTTCACTGAAATCAGGGAAACCGTTCCTAAAGGGAATGCCGTCAATGTTGTATTTTTTCTGAATCTCTCCCATCGTCAATTTTTGCGGGTTACTGTATGGCTTGTCCGGGTTTCTGCTTTTTTCGGGCGGGATATAATCTTTGTCTGGAATCCAGCGAGAATTGCCGCGTTCTCCCTCCCAGCTTCCATTTTCACACGGAAGACGAGAAACAAGATCCTGTCCATCCTGTACTGGCTCAGTCAGCTTTTTTTCTGCTGGAGAAGCATTAGCCATAGATGTGTTTTTCTTGTCTCCGAAATCGTCTGGCAGTTCTGATTCTTTTCCTCCGGAATCGTCAGGCAATTCTGAATTCAGCCACCGACTTCTGGCTTCGTCGGGTTTCAGCCGATCATGGACCTCTACTGGATCGATCGTTTTTTTCTCTTTCGGCTCCCAGTTCCTGTAATTACGTGTGCTCTGCCTCGCTTGCGGAGAAATGCGGGCAAGATAGGTTTCCAGATCCATGTAAGCAGCCTGTAACCTGTCACATCCGAGAAATACAATCCTGTCAACTTGAGTCCTGCCGTACTGGTAACGCAGGCGGAGTAAATCCAGATTTGTCTGCGCAAGATCTACACATTTCCGGGCAAGATCCCGCCGATGCTCCAGCCGCTCACGATGCTCTCGTGCCCTTTGGTATTCCTCAGTGGCCTCGGCCAGCTCGTTGGCCGCGGCTGCAACCTCGGCAGAAGCTGCTACGATGGCAATCGGGTTGCCGCTTGCTATGGCAGAGGCTTCTTCTGACAGTGCGACAGCCATCCTCGCATCTGCTTTCAGCTGCAACGCCAGTTTAGCAGCCTCTTCGACTTGCGCGGCGGTAAGTAGGGTCTCGCTGAACTGCAACTCACCCTGTGTATCTTGAAGCATTTGTTCAGCTTTGCGGATACCTTCATCGCAGCACTCGCCAGTCTCTCTCTGCGCTGTATGCAGATTGCGGATGGACACTGACAGTGCATCAAGCGCAAACACATCCACATGGCTCATTGCTATCGCTCACCATCGGCTATCTGCTCAAGTAGGTACGCAGATCCTCTGCAATTTGCCGCAGATAAGGAATCTGCTCTTCTGCGTCTTGCTTGAAACTGGTAAGTGCGTTAATGAGTTGCTGGAATTTCTCTTCGAAAGACTGCCTCTGCTGATCCTGCCAGCTATCACCCAGTTCACCAAATGCGGCTTTCAGCCGATCCGTCTCCGATTCGACGGAATTGAGGTAACTCTCAAGTGTTCCAGTAAATCTGTCAAGTTCTTCCGGGGTAGCATGTACTCCAGCCATAATCTATCTCTCCTTCTACTCAAATATAGAGATCATCGTCATCCTCGTCTTGGGACACATTGGAATCGAAGGAAGCATTGCTCGGGGTAGCCACTTGGTTTGGATTGGATGATGCTGCGCGAGTGGACACAGACATTGAGATCTGGGAGAAAGCATTGACAATATCAGAAGCCCGTTCGGCATAGTAGAGCGTGTCATCCCCGCCGCAGAACCTGCGCAAGATATCCTGATTTGCATCGGAACCGATAGCAACAGCAAATCTCTGGCATTTGGCTGAGCGCCCCTCTCTGATAAAGGAATCCATCGGCTTCTGCCAACTGTCGTTAGGTTCACCATCGGACACCAGCACAACTGCCGGACGGTAAATGTGGGACGGGGTAGATGCCTTATCTTCGATCATCTCTTTCGCCATCTTTAGGGCGGTGCCCATAGGCGTCATGCCGTCTGCATGAAAACGGCTCACGCCAGCGTTCCGGAGATCATCGACAGGCGTATAGGGCGTATGCAAAAGGACCTCATCGCCGAAGGTGATTATTGCAACGTCAATCATCTTCTCCCGGACGCGCGCTTCAGCAAAAGCCTGTAGCATATCCGTCACCGAATCGTACAAAGAATTAATTTTCTCCCCAGACATGCTGCCACTCACATCGAGCAACAGGATAACCGGGAGTTTCTTCGCCTTAGGGGCTTTGAACTTCGTAGGATCGAATGCCATGTTCCATTCCTCATTTCATTTATTGATTTCTAATCAAGATTGTGTTCGTTGACCACGCCTTTATCGACCTACTGATGCAAAGAAAAATACAACAACAGATCAAACTATTCCGTGTTGAAACATATCACTCTAAAATGATTATGGCTGTTTTCTATCCATCCACATCCATAACCGCATTTCCTTGGCTTCGCAACCACATGTCTATTCCGTCCCCGAACACCTCGGCCTCCACGGTAAACACCCCATCCTTTTCCTTCAACACTCGGGCAGTCGGGAGTCGATCAAGTACTGCCTCCAGGGACGGCCCGGTATATACAAACCGCACTGTCCGAAGCTTGCCCCCGAACATAAACTGCACCCGCTTCCGGAATTCGCCCTCCTCAAACCTTTGTGCGTAGGGCACCCGGAAATACTCCTGGGTTAACTTCATTTCCCGGATGCGGTCAATGCGGTAGATAGTAGGGCGCAGATCGCCGGGATCGTCGAAATGCTCATTCTTGTCGATATCAGCAATAAAGGCCGTGAGATAGAAGTAATACTCCGACACCATGATCCCCACGGGCTGCAGCCGCCTGTGTACCGTGGTCTGCCCTTTGAGCCGGGTATAGTCGATTTCAATGACCTGCTGCTCCTTGATCGCGTTGCCGAGGTCCCAGAGTTTGTCCACAAATTTCCGACCGTGATGAGGCTCAATATAATGAAACTCCTCATTACGAATCAGCGCGGTGACGGTCTTCTTGTTCTTCTCGGGAACACAGCGGTCCACCAGCTTGTCCAGGATGGGAAGCATTTCTTCTTTCACCAGGCTCCGGCTTTCGAGGAGGATCTTGCAGACGGCAAGAATCTCACTATTGGTAAGGATGCTATTGCTCGCATCTTCCAGCCGATAGCCACCTTTGGACCGATCATAAACCACGGTCTTTCCGCAACCGACCCCAAGCGTGTTTTCCTGATAGAACGCCCGAAGGTCATCAATATCTCTCTGGATGGTCCGTTCATTGACCTCGAAATCACGGGCAGAGGCCGCCTTGTTGATCACTTCGCCAGCGTTCAAAACGGAGTAAAGGGAGAGAATCCGGTCATATTTGGACTTCTTCGGCATGGGGATCATCCTTTCAGCTGAGGTATACTCTGATTCTACGCGGCGAGATAGACAGATACTGTCATTCATACCAGCTTTTCTAATGGAAAAATCAAATCCCCGAAGCCGTTTAGTTCAGTATATCAATAAACCCCGGGAGTTACAAGTAAATACTCTCTGACCAAATCAGGAATGTCTATAAACCGTCTTTCCTCGGATGATTTGCACACTGGAGAAGGTTCCCGGTTCTGTGTTTGCGAGGGTTTCAGCGTAGCTCTCCATACGGCTGTCCATAAGGTCGATCAAGGACAGAAGCTCGCTTTCGGCGCACTGAGGTTCTACAGCTGCCCCATATTCTGGCTGGCCATGGTGAGACAGGAGCAAATGCTGCAAGAGCATGGATTTCTCTTCCGGCATCTTTAGTTCATTTGCCAGTTCTGCCACTTCGACCGCCCCCATATACAGATGCCCCAGGAGCTTACCGGGAATGGAGTAATCCGTTACCAGTCCAAGTTCCGAACACAGGAACTCTTTTTCCTTCCCAAAGTCGTGCAGCAGCGTTCCCGCCAGCAGCAGATCGCGAGAAATGACCTCAGAATAGAGATCTGCCAGGCAGTTCGCAGCTCGAAGCATATTCAGTGTGTGCATAAGCAATCCGGACAGAAATGCGTGATGTATACTCTTGGCGGCCGGCAGACTCTGGAAGACGGAAAGATGCCGATTGAGCATGGTCTGGCACAAGGCCCGGTAATCTTCATCTTCCATAGAGCCAATGATTTCAAAGACTTCATTTAACGCACCTTGTCGATTGATCGGAGCAACGGGAATCAGGTCTTCGATATTGTAATTGTCTTTCTCGGTTGCCAATCGGATACGTTCGATTTTCATCTGAAGTGCCCGGTTGAACTCGGTTACCTCGCCCTGGAGCAACACAACTTTGCCATTGTCGCTTTCGCCGATGGGGCCGGAATAGTTACACACCTTTGCATCCATCACCCCGGTGATATCGGAGATACGGGCGCTGAGATAAGGGCTTCCCGCTGAAGAAACCCTGATCCTGATATCCTTCATCAGGTAAAACCCTTGAACTGCCTGCCCGATCTGCAGGTCAGCGATCCTGATATTGCTTTCCATGTATTACTCACTCCAAACTCTTGAATTATGTTCTTGAAAAAGCTTCGACCACTTGTTGAACGAACAGGGTCTTATTGCGATACTCTGGCCGGCAGGTTATCACCGCAGGAATACCGTGGAAGTCGGCTGTACCTTCGACAAAGATCTGATTCCGGTTCTTCCCGCGCATCCGATTGACGCCGAGTTCTCGGCAATCAGAAAAGATGCCGGAGAAAGGAGAGAACCAGTTGTACCCGGTCATCATCAGAATGTGCGTTGGCTTCAGTGTACTCAGCTCATACTGGAGGATATCCATACAAATATCATGCTGCTTTTCTATCATGTCGTCCGTCGGATTCCCACTGCTTTTAGGTGCGAGCTTATAGAGATTGGACCAAACAATCTGATTCATCCAGATGGGTTCATCCTGTCCTTGAACACCGCCAAGGGTGCGCCAAACCTCCTGCGCATAAGCCCAGAAAGGTGTTCTATCTATGCAATAGTCCGAATCATTTCGGCTATACATTACGCCGTCCCGAAAATCTATCCACTCATCAAAACGCCTAGTGCTTGTGAACTGATCTTCTGCGGTTTGAGCAAATGCGCTACCGAAAGAAGACGCCTTAGTACCCCAGCCATTTGTCGCTCTCCCAATGAGCATGAGCCTGATATTGCACGTATCGAAGGATTTGCCCTTCAGTGCAACAAAACTGGCACAGCTACCATACCACAGCTGGTCGTGGCAGTTATCATAAAGACGCAGATACAGATCGCCAATCATGTTATTTCCTCGCCATCACAACGGTAATTGCTCAGAGCGGTTTCCAGATCATGCTCCACCGCTCCTGCCAAGCGTTCCGGAGATAATACGCGGACATACGGGCCATATTGTACCGCCCATATCTGCATAGCATGAAGATTGACACGAACCTGGACCGTGACCTCCTCTGGAGTTTCGTCAGAGAAGCCGATGTCCGTGCCGAACCAATCTATCACATCGTTGAGGATTTGCTTCTTAATTCGGAACCGTACAGGCTCACTTTCACCGGAGAACATGTAGACGTGCTCGGCCATATGCTGTGGCAAGTTGATTCCATTTTCAAGCCCCTTAATCTGTTCAGGCATGCGGGAAGGTTGTTCCAGCAAGCGGATATCTGCAATCCGATCAAGGCGGTAATGGGACACGTTTTCATAGGGCTCGGTATTGCCGATAAGATAATACCGCCCATTGGCAGCGGCCATTTGAATCGGATTGATAACATACTTTCGGATAGTGCCATCCGCTTTCAACCGGGGATGCTGAAGCTTATCTGTGCCGTATTCCAGGTAGTGAAAGGAGACCTGACGTTTCCTGCTGATAGCTTCGTCAAGGATCTCGATAGAATAAAACAACTGTCTGTTCGGAGGCACATTGTCCGGCATGGTCCTGATATGCCTGACCCTTGATCGAAAGTAGTTGTTTGATAGGCCTTCGAGCTTCTCCACAAGTTCCTTACATTGGCTATAAGGAATGTGCTTTGAGAACAGCAGTCCATCAATGAGCAACCGAAGCTCGCTGTCCGTAAACTCCCGAACCAGGTAGAAGTCAGACCAGATATAGCTTTCTTCCGGCTCGCCAGTCTTCCGGTTCGGCACCATGCGCACAGTTTCGCTGTATTCGATCTCATATCCGCAGTTCATCAGCTCAATGATGTTTCTTCGGATGGACTTGCGTTCGATGATCATGTCATAGTCCTTCCGGAGATACTCAATGATATCAGTCTGGCTGAGCCGGTGGTTTTCATCGCTGTAACGGCGCAGAATCTCCAAGATATTCAGAATCAGCGCCTTCTTTGTGCTGCTTGGCATCTAATCACCCCGCAACCATTTTACAGGAGGTATCTGCTGAACGCAACGTCTGATGAGGCAAATATGTCTCATCTTTCTCAAAAGAACTCAGCCGGGACTTCTTCTTGATACTCTGAATCTCAGGGGCAGTAAGGAACCCTTTGTTCAGAAGCGCGCACGTCAAATCTTCCAAGAACCCTTCGTTATTTGCGACAATCCGTTTAACGGTTTCGTAGAAGTGATCCAGTTCCGAGGCGATTACCTGTTCCTGACGCGCACGGAGAACCTCTGAGTCTTCGATCGGTGATTCCATAAGCGAAAAGCCTCGGATGACATCTTTGGCAATAAGAGCGTACATTGCTCTCTTTGCATTCTCATAATCTTGGACACAGCCGTCATCGCGAATACCGAAGTGCTGTTCTACTGCAGCGCCGCCAGCTAATGCTTTCATTATCGAGATCTTGGCCGTTTCTATGCAGTTGTTTTCCGGCTTGGCGCAGGCGGTGAATCCGTAGCTGAAATTGCAGATGTCATGGATACACGTCAAGGTTACGCTGCCTGGTTCCAGAACTTCTGCCACGAGAGTGTGCCCAGCCTCATGACAAGCAATCCTGGTCATCGGTTCCAACGGATCGTGAGGATCAGCGTTCCGATCGGGAACTATTAAATCCGTAGGCACTTGAAAGACCGTCTCTATACATCCCAGGATCAAGTGGTGCATGGAGATGCTGCCGCACCGTTCATAACCGGCCAGCAAGCCAGCCGCATTTACAGCGGTTTCAAGCATCGCGCAGGAACGTCCCTCAATGATTCGTGTGATGAGTTCTGCATCCACATCCTCAGCAACGGACTTCTGCGCAAGATAGTGCTTGGTGATTTCTACAGCTCCTTTACCTGAAGGCGGATCGACGCAAATGACTTTGTCAAAACGACCTGGCCTAATCAGGGAATCCGGAAGGTTGTGAAGGCAGTTTGCCGTTGCCAGCACAAAGACGCCATTGTCCAGATTATCTATACAGGCCTGAACTGCCACATACTCTTCTTCGTTCTCGCATCCCATTTCCGACATTGAGAACTTGTCCAAATCGTCCAAAAACACAATGGACGGCGCATTGTCCATCGCTTTGTCGAAGGTCGATTTGATGGTCCTGATGAACTCCCCGGACGGTTCATTCCTTCTGCAGGTATATGCAGTTCTGCCGCTCGCCTTAATCAAAGCCCTGGCCATCATGGTTTTCCCAACACCGGGTTCGCCGTGCAGCAACAACCCTTTTGGGGCCGTGACGCCGATAAGCTCATAGACAATCGGGCAACTCAGAACGTCAGCTGTCCGCCGTAGTTCCTTTTTGATCGCATCATAGCCAAAGATTCTGTCGAAAGCATCCATCACTCATTCCCTCCGCATTCCGTTTCATTGGCCATATACTATTACACGGCATGAGACAATTTTATCTCATGCCGTGTTTTGGATCGGTTGCGGACATCAAGTGTGCTGCATTATCCAGAGTACAATCAAGGTGATAATTGCAATGAGTTCAAGAAACAGGAGCAGTCCACCAGCCACTACCATCCATTTGCTCCTGCGCATTTCTTCAGCGGTTATCACTTGCTTTGAATTATCTGGGTTTACACACTCTCCCGGTTTCACACGTTCGTACCTTGCAAAGGGATTAAACACCGCAGCATACCTCCTCGTTGGATTCCTGAAATAGCCCGTAGAGCTACTCCCATGATAAACGCGCACATGGACAGGTACTGTCATTCGACGAGTTTTTGCAGGACATCTAACGGTGGGCTTCCATTATGGCTCTACAACCGGCAACTTCTCCGTCCAATCCGTCAGGCTGGACATTGCCCTTAAAACGTGCTGCATACATGCCAAGGGATCGTCGTCGTACGGCCACCTGCAGCGTATAGCATCCAAAACACGATACCATCCTTCCGGCGGCTGTTCCGGCAAAACCACGGTCGGATCAAAGGAAATGTAGGCTTCACAATCCATGGCTTGCCTGACTACAACCTTCAGCCAGCCATCCGGCAGCGTTTCTACTGAGATAACACCTGGCATGAGTTCATGCGGATCGGTACCGTCGTTCTCCATCGTGAGTTCATTTACGGTATCGAATGGATGACCACTGCAGCAGAACTTGGTCTTGTACCCTTTCTGATTCAGAATCTGAACCGGCTTAGCGATGTAATCATCAATCTCAAAGTAATCGTCCAGGTAGCCGTCTATATTGCTGTTGAAAATGATGTCAAAGGTCTTGCTGTGCATGAAAGCCATTGATCTGCACCTCTCCATATCATCGGTTTTGAAATGTGGCTTTTCAAAACAAGTATAAAGCATCTCCGGCAACAAAAAAAGAGAATAGTCCGTACTTTGAAAATGCAGAGACCCCGCCCAAATGCGGAGCCTCTGCTATCGTTTCTATTGCGCGTCTTCCAAACTCTTTACCATCCTGTAGAAGGTTGCTGCGCTGATGCCGAGTTCTCTGTAGCAAGCGGTGGCGGTAACTTCACCGTTCTTCCATCTCGAATACCACAGATCCCATTCTGCCGGCTTCTTGCGTGGCCGCCCAAATGTGACGCCTTTCCGGTGTGCTGCAGCGATACCTTCAGCCTGCGCTTGCGATTTTGTATCTACCTCCAGCTGAGCGCCGAACGACAGGACAGCAAGGACGATGTCCGTTATGACGCTGCCGAGCAGGTCTTTGAACTTGGTTGTGTCCAGGATGGGAGTATCCAGGACGATGATATCCACACCGGCGGTTTTCGTAAGATACTCCCACTCCGTTCGGATGCCCGAATAGCTTCTGCCGAAGCGGTCGATGTTCTTTACGACGAGCACATCGCCTTCCCGCAGAACCGTATTCCTCAGCGCCAGGTAATTCGTGCGTTCGAAAGAACGGCCGCTCTGCTTGTCCACGTAGATATCCCGTTCATCTATGCCGTATTCCATAAGGTCTATGACCTGCCTATCCTCGTTCTGGCCGGTTGTTGAGACACGGGCATAGCCGAACATCTTATTGCTCATGACTGATCACTCCGCCTGAACATATCCATCACATCACCGAGATCGGCCATGTCTTCATCCCGGATCGCAGTTTTATCCGTGGTCTGGGCGGCAGGCGCAACACTCCTGCCGATATCCGGGAGCATCGTAGCGAGCTCTTCCTTGAGAACACTTCGGATCCATTCCCGGCTCATATCCCGGCCCGCATCGGGACAGACAATGTAGTGAAGGATCGCATCCACGATCAGCTCTGTCATGTGTCTTGGCCGACTTTTGAGAATCTGCAGCGCTTTCTTGTGCCTGAAATCGTAGTCGTTAAACTTAAGCGTGACCCGCGAACTCTTACCCGGCATTTGCACCCACCTCGCTTCTGTAGAGGATCTCATAGCCAAGCGCGTTCGCGTGGATATCATCAATGAAGATGGAAAACCCGACCGTCTGTTCGCGCTCGATCATTCCGCGAAGGAGCAGCGATCCGCCGCCGGCGAACACGCATTTGCTGGTCGTTACATCGATGCCGCGTTCCCGCAGGAAACTGTAGAATTCGTGAAGGAAATCCGCCGTCATGTCCCGGATCAGCACCTGGACCTCTCCGGGCAGAATCGTCGGTTTGTTGAGGATCACCTCGTCGATATCACTGTCTTCCAGCAGCCGGTCAAACTGCGAGTTGCACTTGCTGGCGATGCTGTTGTAGAGAGTAATAACCCCTTTCTCAAAGCTCTCCACGACGGCGAGATCCGGCCGGCCGTATCTGAGCTTCAGAACGTCGATGGTGAACCCGCCGATGTCGATGATATAGGCGGAAGAGTGCGACTTGAGCGAACCGTATTTCGTCACTGCCGCTGCGAACGCCTGCGGATAGCTCAGGACTTTCGTGATTCGGATGGAATGATACTTCCCACAGTATTCAAAGTCGATAACCTCACGGTTGCGCAGGAAGTAACGCTCAAATCGGCTGTGCAGCTGTTCATAGTGGGCAGGTGGCAGGCCAACCAGGAGCGTGATGTCCAGGGGATCCAGCGATTCCGCGACGGCGTTGTGTTCCAGCTCTTTGGCAATCGCAAAAAGCGTCAGGACAAAGAATCGGTCGTCCACCGTTTTGTCCCGGCGATAAGCGATCCTGCGTTCCGTGAGCGTGTAGTACTTGTCCTTCCATACCAGGTAATCCGTCCTGAATCCGGGCGTCCCTTCGGAAACCACAAGGCCGGAAGTAAAGATGTCATGGGCTGTCTTGATCGACTTGTTCCCATGATCGACA
>JAEEGK010003769.1_pt1 | contig 37552 bp, 34 predicted proteins | sample 8958771 | NCBI WGS metagenome assembly JAEEGK01 (sample SAMN16246547, study PRJNA631951) | gut metagenome | biome: gut microbiome; feature: rumen; material: SC-attached | host: Bos | place: Iran: Karaj | collected 2018-10
CAATGGATGGCGTGGGTTTCACGGAAACGCTGAATGTCACGGGCATTCCGTTGGAGATCCCGCCGTTTATGCCTCCGTTATTGTTTGTGGCTGTCACCACTCTGTCGCCGTCTTTTCTGAAAGCATCATTAAATTCGCTTCCCCTTAAAGCAGAACCCTCAAAGCCTTTACCGAACTCCACACCTTTAACGGCTCCGATGGAGTAAAGAGCATGGGATAAAAGGCTCTCAAGGCTGTCAAACCAGGGGTCTCCCACTCCTGCAGGAAGTCCGACAACGGCTGTCTTTACGATGCCGCCCACGCTGTCATGATCTTTGCCCGCTTCCTGTATGCCTGCAGTGATCTTTTCCGCCGCATCGTCGTCGATCACGGGAAAACTTCCGGAATTAAGCTTTTTAATGTTGGCAAGGATCTCATCTTCACTGCTTCCGAAGTCCCTGTCACTCACATTTACACATTCGCTGATGTGAGTACCGATGAAGATCCCCAGCTCATTTAATGCAGGGATCAGTACTCCCCCCGCTGCAACGATGGCCGCAGTGATCCTTCCGGAGAAATGTCCGCCGCCTCTGTAATCCTCAAATCCGTTGTATTTGACATGGGCAGTGTAATCCGCATGAGAAGGTCTTGCAGGGCCAAAATTGTAGTCCTTGCTTCTGGTCTCCTCGTTGGGGATCATTATGCAAAGGGGCGTTCCCGTGGTCTTTCCGTTAAACACGCCGCTTAAGATCCGATAATTGTCCGGTTCTCTTCTGGGAGTGTCGATGGAAGAGGTGGGACGTCTTCTTGCCAGCATATTTTTTATCGTCTCCTCATCCACGGTGAGTCCGGGAGTGAGCCCGTCCAGAACACAGCCTATGGCAGGTCCGTGGCTTTCTCCGAATATTGTTATCGTAACATTTGATCCAAAGGTATTTTTCATGTTTTACCTCGTTTTTTCATGATCCGTTACCGGATCCTTGGGTCTTTTTTTCGGTCGTTTCACTTTAAAGTTGAAAGTTCCGACCAGGTCATATTCTTAAAATTAAAGCTTCCGATGCTGTTCACCCACACGGTGCTCACACCCTCCGCATTTGCTTTCTTGTCATGCTTCATCCTGTCGATCAGGGCCGGCAGTTCGTATCCGCATTCCGTGGGAAGGGAGTACTTTTTAAGGACACTTCCCAATCTCTTTTTTACATCCTCTGAGCACATGAGCATCATTCCGATGGCCACACATTCCCCGTGAAGAAGCCTGCCCTCTGCCGCGGATTCAATTGCGTGCCCTACGGTGTGCCCGAAGTTCAGCACCTTCCTGAGTCCCTTTTCCTGAGGATCCTCTTCAACAACTGCCTTTTTTATGGCATTGGCTCTTTGAATGATCTCTTCGATGTCTGCCTCGGGATCCTCGCATTTTTCCATAAACTCAAAAAGCTTCGCATCGCTCGTTGCCGCCATCTTTATGGCTTCCGCAAGTCCGGCGTTCACCTGCCTTCTGTCAAGGGTTTTAAGGACATCTGTATCGATGATCACCGCCGAGGGCTGGTAAAAGCTGCCCACAACGTTCTTTACGCCTTCAAAGTCAATGGCAGTCTTTCCGCCGATGGAAGAATCCACCATGGAAAGAACCGTTGTCGGGATGTTGTAAAACGCGATCCCTCTCATGTAGCAGGACGCAGCAAAGGCTGCAAGATCACCGCAGACTCCTCCCCCCACAGCCACTACGCAGTCGTGTCTCGTGAAGTTTTCCTTAAGCATCCTTCGTAAGAGAAGCAGGTAGTTCTCTATGCATTTGCTCTGCTCTCCCTCAGGTATCGTCTCAATAAAGGCTTCCTTAAAACAGGAAGCAGCCGAGCAGGCATATGCCTTCGGGACTCCGCTGTCCGTTAAAATGAGTGCCTTCCTGCCGGTGTCAATGAAGCTTGAAAGCCGCCCGATCGCACCCTTTTCGTATACTATATCATAACTCAGATCTCTTGATGAAATGTTTATCTTCATGTTTCTCCTTGGGTTATGGGTTCATTTTTTAGTAAGTTCCCACAAGTTTCAGGTTTGCGCACAGAGCGCCAAGTTCCGTCAGCATGTCCTGACCGTCCCGGGTGTTGATGTTACCGTCAGCCTCGATGTAGAAATAGTAGTTCCACATGAGCCCTTTCATGGGACGGCTTCTCAGGGACTTCATGTTAAAGTTGTGTGCACCGATGATGTTCAGAGTCTGAGCCAGCGCGCCGGCCTCGTTCTTTACGGTGAACACAAGGATGAAGTGATCGGCACGGTTCTGAGTATTTCTGCCCGGAATGTTCCTTCCTCTGGAGAAAGCCGCAAAACGGGTGGTGTTGCTGCGGCTTGCGTTGATGCCTGAAGCCAGGACATTGAGTCCGTGAATTTCAGCGGTCTCAGCAGATGCAATGGCAGCCACCGTGGGATCGTTAAGCTTCTTAACGTACTCCGCGGCCATGGCTGTGTTGTTGTAGGCCACAGGCTCGTATCCGTGGGACTTGATGAAAGCATCGCACTGGGAAAGTGCCTGAGGATGGCTCACAACCTTCCTGATGTTCTCTATGCTTGCGCCCTCCACTGCGATCAGGTTGTGAACGATGTCGATGTCAATAACGCTGTTCACGTAAAGGTTTCCCGAGAACATAAGGTCCATGACATTAACCACCTCGCCTGCATAGCTGTTCTCGATGGGAAGCACCGCACTGTCGGCCTCGCCGTTTTCAACCTTGGCGTAGGCTTCTTCGAAGCTGTCGCAGGAAACCAGTTCAGCTCCGGGGAACATCTTTGTTGCGGCTATCCAGGCAAATGCGCCTTCAACTCCGCAATAGGCGATCTTCATACCGTAATTTCTCTTCTTTTGGTAGTCGCAGGACAATTCCATCAGCTTCTTCTGGAAAAGGACATAATAATCGCCGATCTCCTTCTTTTCCAAAAGCTCGCTGTTCTTTCTGATAAGGTACTCTTCTCTTTCCTCATCCTTTATGGGAAGTCCGTGTTCTTTCTTGTAATCCGCAACTTTTTCAACAGCAGTCATTCTTTTTTCAAAGAGCTCTCTCATATCCTTGTCGATCTTTTCGATCTCTTCTCTTGTTTTCTTCAAGTCTTCCATTTAAATTGTCCTTTCGATCGTATTAATTCCTTAAAAAAATCGGTTTCACACGGGAAACCGATCCATTCTCATTCTAAATTGTTACGCAACGGTTATCCCTTTATCTTCATTTGTAAACTGCATAAAATAATAAAAAAAGAAGTACGCAAAAAAGCGTACCGCATAATAAAACCAATTGCCAACCTGAGATCTGCAATCCGACATACCGATATTCTTTTTTGAAACCATGTTCTTCATGCAGTCTCCGTAATAAATCCTGTGTTTTCTAAAGCATACATAATTTAGCAGAGTCTGACGTTTTTGTCAACCCTTTTGTACCAAAATGTTGTAAATCTTCACCGCGTTAATTCGTGATAAAAGTGGCTCTTTGGGGACAGGGTTATTCTTCGTACTTTTTAATGATGTCCTCTGCCGCCATCCGAGCGGATTCCCTGTTCTCCATGGCGATCTGCTCGATCCTGTGATGAGCTTCCTCTTCCGTCAGCCCTTCATTGGCGATCAGTACCCATTTCGCCCGATTGATCACCCTAATGTCCATCACCTTTTCCTGCAGGGTCTTGTTGGCCTTTTCCATCTTGGACAGACGGTTCGAAAAAGCTGTAAGAAGCTTCACGTAGGCATATGCCTGCTGCCGTCCGAAGGGCTTCGAAGCCGTCAGTACGCCCAGATCCTCCAGCTCATGCGCTGTCTGATCGAAGGAATGAATGTCCGTCAAAACAAGGATGCCCACAGGTCTTTCGGACAGGTCCTGGGCCAGTTCTATGCCTGTTTCGTCCGGCAACGGGGTGTTGATGATCAGAATATTGTATTGATTTGAAATGAACTTTCTTCTTGCCTCGCCGGCGCTCCTCACCACAGGTGCGATCTCGTACTCCCCGGAAGGCAGGATCTGTGCCAGGAAGTCCCTCAGCTTCTCGTCCCCGGAGGCAACAAGAATATTATATTTTTTTTCTCTCGCCGCCATCAGGGGCCTCCATAGCTGTTCAAAATAAATCGGGCATTACATCTCGGGGATGTATCCCTTCGGTAAGACTGACTTTATGAAATCGCTTTCCGCAGCCAGTCTCTTTGCGGTATCAAGGTTTTCCGGCAGGCGTACAAGCTTGTCCGTAACCTCGGTTCCCGCAGTGTAAAGATCCTCATTTACAGGCTCCGGCAGCACCATTTTCTTCTCGATGCCGTCGATGCCCGCCCTGATCAGGAGCGCAAATGCGATGTAGGGGCTCAGCATGGGATCGGGGGATCTGAGTTCAAAACGCCTCACACCGTTTCTCGCAGCAGGGATACGGATGAACTGGGTCCTGTTCTCCGGTGCCCAGGCCACGTACTTCGGCGCTTTCTTTTCCCCCAGCCGTGCATATGATCCCTCAACCGGGTTCAAAAAAGCCGTCATCTCATTGGCGTGAGCCATTATGCCTGCCATAAAGGAATCCATGCAGTCGTTTCCGTCTTTCGAGGAAACAGAAATGTTAATGTGCAGTCCGTTTCCGCTTTCTCCGGGAATGGGCTTGGGAGAGAAGTCGGCGTAAAGCCCGTTTCTGCTTGCAACAGCCTTTACAACGGTAATGAAATTCAGAGCATTTTCAGCAGCCGCCATGGCTTCACTGTACCTGAAGTCGATCTCGTTCTGGCTGGGTCCTTCTTCATGATGAGAGCTCTCGGGGCGAATTCCCATTTCCGTAAGAGTCAGGCAGATCTCACGTCTCACGTTCTCTCCCCTGTCTTCAGGAGCAACATCCATGTAGCCCGCCCTGTCAAAAGGCTCGCTGGTGGGTTCTCCCTTATCGTCTGTTTTAAAAAGATAAAATTCAAATTCGGTTCCGAAAAGAAGGGTCAGCCCCATTTCCTTTGCCTTCTCCACAGCCCTTTTCAGGATGTACCTGGGATCTGATTCAAATTGGGTCCCGTCGGAATGCTTTATGTTACAGAACATCCTGATGACCTTGCCGTTAATGGATCTCCAGGGTAACACACTCATAGTCGTGGGGATGGGGAAAAGGAAAAGATCGGATCCCACACCTCCGCTGAAGCCGTCAATGGCAGAAGCATCAAACGCTATTCCTTCCGAGAACGCCCTGGGCAGCTCATCCGGCATTATGGCGATGTTCTTCTGATTTCCGTGGATATCGCAAAAAACAAGGCGGATGAACCTCACATCCTCCTGTTCAACATATTCCATTATCTCTTTTTCGCTTGCAGTCATAACCTTCTCCCTTCGATCAGTATTTACCGTAAGGTCTGTTTCAGGCTCATTTGAGTCTTTACTGATTTTTCGTTATTATAGCACATATTACTTTCTAAATGAAATAAATAATGCAGACCACCGTTTTACGGGTAGCCTGCATATGCGGTCTGTAAAAAAATGGACCTATACCCCCGGCAGAAGTGTCATTTTGCCAGCAGCATTCTGTCGTTAACCATTTCCTCGCCGTTGAGTTCGGAGAACTTTTTGAGGAGATCCTCTACGGTGAGTTTTTTCTTTTCTTCACCCTTAACATCGAAGATGATCTGACCGTTGTTCATCATGATGAGGCGATTACCGTGAGCGATGGCATCCTTCATGTTGTGAGTGATCATCATAGTGGTAAGATTGTTCCTGGAAACGATCTTATCCGTAAGGTCAAGCACTGTGGCTGCTGTCTTGGGGTCAAGGGCCGCAGTGTGCTCGTCGAGAAGCAGGAGCTTGGGCTGTCTCATGGTTGCCATGAGAAGGGTAAGTGCCTGTCTCTGTCCGCCGGAAAGAAGCGATACGGAAGTGGAAAGCCTGTTTTCAAGACCAAGGCCAAACTGAGCCAGCATGTTCATGTATTCCGCACGCTGCTCGGAAGAGATCCCCCATCTTAAAGATCTTGTCAGGCCTCTTCTTGAAGCGATGGCCATGTTTTCTTCGATCCACATGGTGGAAGCAGTGCCCATCATGGGATCCTGGAACACACGTCCCAGGTACTTCGCTCTCTTGTGTTCCGGTAATGTGGTAACATCAACTCCGTCCACCGTAATGGTTCCGCTGTCAACGGGGAAAACTCCCGCCACCATGTTGAGAAGGGTGGATTTCCCCGCTCCGTTACCTCCGATGACGGTAACAAAATCTCCGGCTTCAAGCTCAAGATTCACATTGGTCAAAGCCTGTTTTTCATTGATGGTGCCTTTATTAAAAGTCTTGCTTAAATTCTTGATCGTTAACATTTTCCCCTCCTACTGTTCAGTGCTGTCTTCATTTTTACGTGCAGGCAGCTTCTGCGAGATCTTGTTTTTCCAGAAGGGAACACCAAGGAACACAGCTACCACGATGGCCGAGAACAGCTTAAGGTCATTTGCGTTAAGTCCCATCCTGAGAACAAGGGTAAGGACAACGTAGTAAATGATACCGCCGAAAACGGCTGCAAGAAGCCTCAGTGCAAAGTTCTTAAAGATCTTTCCGAAGATGACTTCTCCGATGATCACTGCTGCCAGACCGATAACGATGGCGCCACGTCCCATGTTGACATCGGCAAAGCCCTGATACTGTGCAAGCACTGCTCCGGAAAATGCAACGATGCCGTTGGAGATCACAAGGCCGAGGACCTTGGTAAAATCGGTGTTAATACCGTTCGCTCTTGCCATGTGCTGATTTGCACCGGTGGCACGGAGGCTTTCACCGATCTCGGTTCCGAAGAAGAAATAGCATACACCGATAAGGATCAATGTAACAATTGCCGCAACAATGATGGCACCCGGAATGTTCCTTAATGTAAGCATCAGCTTGTAATTACTTGCCGATACTGTTTTATTCGCCTGTCCTCCCAGGATCCGCAGATTGATGGAATACAGCCCAAGCTGGGTCAGGATCCCCGCCAGGATCGCAGGGATACCGAACTTTGTATGAAAGATCCCCGTAACCAGTCCCGCGATGCATCCTGCCAATGTTGCCGCGAGTACAGCAACCCAAACGTTCATTCCGCCCGTGACGCACGTCACAAGTACAGCGCCGCCTGTTGCAAAGGATCCGTCCACTGACAGATCGGCCATATCCAGGATCTTAAAAGTAACGTAAACTCCGATGGCCATGATACCCCAGATTATACCCTGAGCTACAGCCCCGGGAAGTGAATTTAAAAATGCTATCATTGCTGACAAAACTCCTTAACCTTTTTTGACGTTCTCCCGTCATTGTCCTTACAAAAGCCGATGGCAGGACAAAAAACGCCCTGCCTGATATCGTACTATTTTTTTTAAACTGTGTAAAGCAGACTTTAAATATCTTTCCGAGTCAATTACTCTGTTGTGATGGCTGTGTATCCGTCGGGTACCTTGATGCCCAGCTTCTGGCAACGGTCAGCCACATATTCCTTAACAGGCTCTGAAGCGTACTTGATGTCCATCTTGGAAACATCCGCACCGTTTACAAGGATCTCGTAAGCCATCTGACCGGTAACATATCCGATATTGTAATAGCTGATGGAAAGTGTAGCGACTCCGCAGCCCTTGCAGATTCCTTCCTCACCGCAAACGATGGGAACCTTCTTTTCCAGAGCAACCGCATCGATGATGGAGGTGTTGGAAGCTGCCGTATTGTCTGTGGGAATGTAGAGTACGTCGCAGGACTCGCATGCGGATGATGTAACCATCTGGATGTCGTTGCTGTCTGCGAAGGTGTACTCCTTATACTTGATGCCGAGAGCGCTGAGTTCCTTCTCGATCACTGTTGCCTGATACTTTGAATTTGCTTCTGCCGAGCAGTAAAGGATACCAACCTGCTTAACATTGGGGAAGAGTTCCTTGATGATGGCTGCCTGCTTGTCAAGAGGAGCAAGATCGCTGGTACCGGAAACGTTGATGCCTGTAGCGCCGCTGAAATCCTTGAGTTCAAGAGCGGTAGCGTAATCTGTGATAGATGTTCCGAGCACAGGGATCTTTGTGGTAGCTGCAGAAGCTGCCTGAAGAGGAGCTGTTGCATTTGCAAGAATAAGGTCGTAGTTGTTCGCTACGAAACTGTTAACGATGGTAGCGCACGTGGGGCTGTCGCCTGCCGCATTCTGCTCATCAAACTTAACCTTATCACCGAGAAGCTCCGTGAGAGCATCCCTGAAGCCCTGTGTTGCAGCATCCAGTGCAGGGTGCTGAACAAGCTGGCAAATACCTACTTCATAAACATCGTCCTTCTTGGAACCGCAGCCTGCAAAGCCCACACATCCCAAAACAAGTGCAAAAGTCATGGCTGCTGCTAAAAATCTTTTAATGTTCTTCATTGATCTTTCTCCCTTTTTTTCTTTCCTTTAAAGCTTCAACGCTTTAACGCCTTAAAAGTATTCAAAGTATACTATCATTTAAAGGGAGTGTCAAGACCAAAACTTACCTTTTTTTACAAAAAAAGGGCATCTTTTCGGATGCCCGTTGTAAGCGTATTCTGTTTATTTCCCGGGAACAAAGGGTCTCAGCCTGAACCCCAGAAGAAGTGCCAGTGCTATCTTGATAAGGTCGGGGATAATGAAGGGTATGACACACCACGAAAGGCAGGTGGCAAGGCTCAACGCCCCCTTGGTCCTGCTGTAGACGATCATGAACCATGCGGTACCGAAGGCATAGCAGACCAGAAGTCCGATGAGCATTTCGCAAAAAGGCACCAAAAGCTTTGCAGCTTTGTTCTTTTTCTCAATTTTTTCAAAAGGGCGATAGAGTGCCCACATTACAAGGGCTGAAAAGAAAAAGCCCAGGATGTAGCCTCCGGTGGTTCCCAGCAGTACCCCGTATCCTCCTTTGAAACCCGAGAAAACGGGAAGTCCCACCGCACCCAGCAATATGTAGATGAGGACCGCTATCGTTCCTCTTTTTCCTCCGAGAAGATAGAAGGTGATGAAAACTCCGAATGTCTGAAGCGTAAAGGGCACGGTCCCGGGGATCGTTATCCATGCGCAGACAGCCATAAGTGCGGCAAAGGCGCCGATCAGAACAAGGTCTATGGTTTTCAGTTTAGTCTTGGAATTCATTGTATGTTTACCTCGTTGATTGTTTTTGGAGCTTCCTACTCTCATTCCGGATCTGATTTCGTTTTGTCCGTTGCGGATTATACGCCACAATAAAAGAAATGTCAACCAAAATTGAATTGTTGGTTGACATTTCTCCGTCATGTATTATTCGTGTTTTTACAACCTTATGCTGATCTCTCCGCTGGAAAGGAAGCTCTCCGCACCGTCTCTGTACCGCACGTGCAGGTGACAGTTCTCATCTACTCCCAGAACATGGGCATGGATCCTGTCAGGAGCAGTCGGATCGGTTTCAAGTGCATTGTGGTCCGCTGTAACAACGGTCACATCCTTTCCTATGCAGAAGCACCTCTTCCTGTAATCCTCAAGATAGGTCCTGTTGGGAAACTTTTTGTAGAAGTTCATGAACTCTTCGATCAGGGCCGCTGCCAGATCGTTCTTCAGATTCCCTCTCCCGGAATTCTCTGTGTAAACTGCCCCTGCCACATCTTTAATGTCTTCCGGAAATCCCCCTTGGGGCTCATAAAGATTTATCCCGATGCCAACAACACAATAATCCAGTGTCCCGCTCTCAACGGAACTCTGGGCCTCGGTCAGGATACCGGAAACCTTTTTTCCTCTCATCCAGATGTCGTTCACCCATTTTATGCCTGTTTCAAAGCCCGTCACCTTTTCGATGGCCTTCGCCTCAGCCACTGCGGCAACTGTGGTAAGAGACACGGCTTCAGCCATCGGAACATCGGGATGAAGGAGAAAACTCATGTAGAGCCCGCTGCCCTTGGGCGAAAAGAAACTCCTGCCCCTTCTCCCTCTGCCTGCAGTCTGCTCTTCTGAAACTGCCACCATGTCACCGGTTTTTCCTTCTGCAGCGTATCGTTTTAAGAGGCTGTTGGTGGAATCTATGCTCTTGTAGGTTTCAAGGGTAAGCTTCACACCTGCCTTTTTAAGCTTTGCTTCAATGTACGCAGATGAAAGACCGTCGGCGGATGCCTTTAAGATGTAACCTTTGTTCTTGATGCCCTCCACTTCGTAACCTTCATCCTCCAGATTTTTAACCGCCTTCCAGACGGCATTTCTGGAGCACCCGAGTTTTTCCGCCAGTTTCTCTCCCGAGATCGGCTTACCCTTATTCTCTTCCAATTCTATCAGAACCTGTTCCGTAACAGTCATTACAATACCTCTTTATTTCTTTATGGTAGTAGGCATTATACCAAAAAATAACTTGCAATTAAAGGTGGTAGCGTGATATAATGAGCGGCAGTCGAAAAGAATGAATACAGAAATTTTTGCCTTAAGGCGGAAAGGAACGAACATGAAGAAATTTCTTAAATTCCTGGGCGGATTAACATCGATCGCTGCCGTTGGCTTCGGTGCTTATTGTGTATATAAGAAGGTCGTTGAGACTAAGGACGAAGAAGATGAAGATTTCGATGATCTCTTTGATGATGAAGAACTTGACGAAAACAGATCAAATCGTGAGTACGTTTCAATAAACATTACAGGCGGCGAAAACAAGACTCCCGAAGAAAACGAACAGTAAAAAAGGATCAGAACACAAAACAGAGCATCTCGCTATCGGCGGGATGCTTTCTTATTGTCTGAAAGAGCCTTAGATGTTATAATAGCTTCATTGTTTACTATTTTTGTACAGGGGGTACTTCAAATGTATGACTATCTTATCGTAGGTGCCGGTCTTTACGGCGCCGTTTTTGCACGACTTGCAACGGATGCGGGTAAAAAGGTCCTCGTCATCGACAAGCGTGCCACCGTAGCCGGAAACATTTACACGGAAAAGCAGGAGGGTATCAATGTCCACATCTACGGCGCTCACATTTTTCACACCAACAATAAGGAGGTTTGGGACTATCTCAACAGATTTGCGGTCTTCAATCGTTTCACCAACAGCCCTGTGGCTAATTACAAAGGCGAGCTTTACTCTCTCCCCTTTAACATGTACACCTTCAATAAAATGTGGGGAGTGGTGACGCCCGAAGAAGCTGCAGCCAAGATCGCAGAACAGAGAAAAGAGATCGCCGGTGAGCCCAAAAACCTTGAGGAACAGGCCATTTCCCTTGTGGGGCGCGACATTTACGAAAAGCTGATCAAAGGCTACACCGAAAAGCAGTGGGGAAGAGACTGCAAGGATCTTCCCGCTTTTATCATCAAGCGTCTTCCCGTTCGCCTGACCTTTGACAACAACTACTTTAATGCACTTTATCAGGGCATACCCATCGGCGGCTACACAAAGATGATCGAGAACATGCTTGAAGGCATAGAAGTCCGCCTGAACACCGATTATCTTAAAGACCGGGACGCTCTCAACAAACTGGCAGACACTGTAGTCTACACAGGTCCCATCGATGCGTACTTTGACTACTCTCTCGGAACTCTCGAGTATCGTTCCGTCAGATTTGAAAATGAGACTCTCGACAAGCCCAGCTTCCAGGGTAACGCCGCTGTTAACTACACGGACCGTGAAACGCCCTGGACCAGGATCATCGAGCACAAGTGGTTTGAATTCGGTAAGGATGAAAACGGAAACGATCTGCCCAAGACCGTCATCAGCCGTGAGTACAGTTCTGAATGGAAACCCGGGGATGAGCCCTACTATCCCGTTAACGACGAAAAGAACGGCGCTCTGTATGAGAAATACAGGGACCTCGCTTCAGCCGAAAAAAATGTGATCTTCGGCGGTCGTCTCGGAGAGTACAAGTACTACGATATGGACAAGACTGTAGAAGCCGCGATCGCTAAATTCAACGCGCAATAGGAATTAAAAAGCAGGTTTCCCGAAAGTAAGGAAAACCTGCTTCTTTTATTTTACAAAAAGATTCAGATCGATACCGTCTCCCATGGCACGATAGCCGTCGTTATTGGGATGAAGGTAATCGTTTTTCAGTTCTTCTTTCATCTTTGCGGGATCCTTTTCATCCCTGAGCATGGCTTCAAAGTCGATCACCGCATCAAAGCCCGATCCTTCCGAACGGATCCAGTCATTCACTTTCTGACGGATCTTTTCATGCATTTCCGAATAGTAACCGTTTCCTTTAAAGGGAGTGATGGTGCCGCCGTAGACCTTTATGCCCTTTTCATGGGCTGAGGCCACCATGTTCTTAAGTCCCGTGATCACGGAGGTGGCAGTGTTTTCGGACCATGCATATCCGATGTCGTTTACACCTATCAGGATGATTACGTATTCAACTCCGTCATGCTCAAGAACATCTCTTGCAAATCTGTCTTTGGCAGCCTGACCGTTTCCTCCGTAAATGGAATTTCCGCCGATGCCAGAATTCAGAACCGCAACATCATTCGTTCTGTCATCCGCCTGAAGCCTTTCGGCAAGCACATCGCTCCATCTGTTGTAGGAGCCTGTCTTCACTCCGTAACCGTCGGTGATGGAATCTCCGAAGCAGACCACTGCCCTGCGGTCATCATGGGTGTAAACATCCACATCCGAAAGGAAGTACCAGCTTGTCTTTGTCTTGGCATAGAGGAAAGCGGTGTCTGTCAGATGACTGCCTTCAAGAAGATAGTTATCGGATCGTGAAGCCGTGTGGCTGGTGATGGTAGCCGGGACTTTGCCGAATTCCGTCGTAACGGAAAGGAAATCCAATGGCAGGAGCGAAAAATCAACAGGATCGCAGGTAACAGTCTGTCCGGCCGGGATCACCACGCTTTCGCTGCCCGAAAAAGTCAATGTCCTGTCAGTTTCCGGCATGATCTTCGAAGTGGTGGCATTCACGGCAGTTGCGATGTGAACACCTTTGATCTCCAGATCCGACTCTCCGAAGATATTGGAAAATGTGATCCTGATCTTCTCACCTCCGACAGAAACACGTAAGATCTGACGATAAGTGTTGTTTGCAAGCCCCGGTGCCGGAGGCATGGTGTCGCTTCCGGGTACCAGCTGGGCAGATGCCCAGGTTCCCACCCATTTCGTTGCCACGGGTGCAGGAGTGGAAGTGATGCGCAGCGTAGGTGACGGCGTGTCCGTGGGTGAAGGTGTGGGTGTCTTCGTGGGTCTCGGAGTGTTTGTCGGTCTTGGAGTGGGCGTAGGCGTGGGAGTCTTCGTGGGCTTAGGTGTGGGCGTCGCCGTAATATAGACCGGAGCAGCAGGCTCACTTCCACAGGCTCCGAAAACAATCGTGCCCGTTGTCAACAGTGCCAAAAGTAATGCCTTAAATGATTTTTTCATAATGCTTTTCAACTTGTCTTATCCCCTTCCTTCTTTTATGTATCACACAAACCTGCTTTATGAAAGCAGCATTCTGTCATTATCCAGATTCTTGCCTGCATTCTCGCGGAATTTACGGAGAAGATCCTCGGTTGTAAGTGCTTTCTTTTCCTCATCCGCGGCGTCAAAGATAATGTTTCCGCCGTCCATCATGATGAGACGGTTCCCCAGATCCAGCGCCTGATGCATGTTATGGGTGATCATGAGGCAGGTCAGGTGGTTTTCTTCAACGATCCTCTTTGTCAGCTCGATCACCTTGTCCGCCGTAGCAGGATCCAACGCTGCGGTGTGCTCATCCAGAAGCAGCACCTTGGGAGGATTGTAGGTCGCCATGAGAAGAGTGAGGGCCTGTCTCTGTCCTCCGGAAAGAAGTCCCACAGGCTGCTCCAGCCTGTCTTCAAGCCCCATTCCCAAAAGGGACAGTTTCTCCTTAAAGGCTTTTCTTTCCGCTTTTGTGATCCTTGAGAACCAGCCTCCCTTTCCCGCTGCAAGGGTCAGGTTTTCTTCTATGCTCATTCCCGGCGCACTTCCAAGCATGGGATCCTGGAAAAGCCTTCCTATGTATCTTGCTCTTTTGTGATCTGACAGCATGGTGATGTCCTTACCGTCCAGAACTATCCTTCCGGAATCCGTCACAAAACTGCCTGCGATGGCGTTGAAAAGCGTGGATTTCCCCGCTCCGTTGGATCCTATGATGGTGATAAAATCTCCGTCATTGATCTTTAGTGACAGATCTTTGATCGCCACCTTCTGATTTAAAGTTCCGGGGTTAAATGTCTTTGAGATCCCGATGAGTTCAAGCATCTTTTCTTCCCCCTTTCAGTTCCATCCTTCTCTTGACCTGTGAAGACTGTGATGCGGCGTAGGGAATGAAGATCGCAAGGATAACGATGACTGCGGATACAAGTTTAAGCATCGACGCAGGCATATTAAACCTCAGGGCCACAGCATAAACAAACCTGAAGACTACCGCTCCCAGAACTGCTCCGATGGCACGTCTCGTGACTTTACCCTTTCCCAGAAAAACATTTCCGATAAGGAGTGAAGCAAGTGCTACGGTAACCATACCGTTACCTATGTCAATGTTGGCGGATTTCTGGTTCTGTGCCAGAAGACAGCCCGAAAGTGCGGTGAAAGCGTTGGCAACGCAAAGCCCAACGATGGTGGTAAATGCAGGGTTTATGGATGATGCTTTGACCATGGCGGGATTGTTACCCGTTGCACGGATGGCAAGTCCCAGTCTTGTTCTCAGAAAGAAGGAAAGGAAGAGGATCACAAGGATCACAAAAACTGATGCGATAATGATCCTGTAGCTTCCTTCCAAAAATGTCCCTTTCAGTTTTTCCTTTAGAAGTGTGAACACTGTTTCCGTTTTGTTTAAGTTCACAAGTGAGGAATTCTTCATTATGAGGATGTTAACGGAATACAGTCCGGTGTTTACTATGATCCCTGCCAAAAGGCTGTTTATGCCCATCTTTGTCTGAAGGAAGGAAACCACAAGCCCGGAGAGCATACCCGCTGCCATGGCGGCAATGATCGAAAGAAAAGGATGTCCGGAAAGGGCAACCATGGCCCCCACCGCTGCTCCCAGGGTGAAGCATCCGTCTGTGGACAGATCGCACACGTTCAGCATGGTGTAACTAAGAAAAAGAGCAAGCACCACAAGTGCATTGATCAATCCCAGTTCCAGCGCTCCGGGCGCCAGCTTAAACAATTCTGCTAAAAAATCCGGCATTTAAAAACCTCCCAATAATATACAGCTGTTCTTTTAAAATACCAAAGGCAGGACTGCAAAAGCAGCCCCGCCGAGAAAACATATGCCTTTATTTTTTTCGGATCAGTTAAAGGATTCCGCTGTCTTGATCTCCTGAACCTTGGTGCAGAGAGGAGCAAAAGCCTTCTTTACGGTTTCAAGATCAAAGCCGATCTCCTTGCAGGTTTCGATGTTGATGGTAGCTGTTCCGTTATCGAAGGTGCGAACGGGAACCTCTGCGGGATTCTTTTTGTCGATAAGGATCTCCCTGACCATCTCCGCAGTTTCAACACCAAGATTTGCATAGTCAACGCCGTAACCAAGGAAAGCTCCGTTTAATGCAAATGAATCTGCACCGGTGTAATGAGGGATCTTTGCGGCCGCAAGCTTTTCGTAGATCGAAAGTTCAGCCTGCATGATGGTGTTGTCACTGGGGGTGAAGATGGCATCAACGCCGTCAGCGATCATTGCATCTGCAGCAAGCATTACTTCCTGGACATTTGTGCCTGTGTGCTCAACCACCTTAACGCCCTTCTTTGCAAGGTACTCCTTGGCCTGAGCGATAGCTGTTGTGGAAGCATCCTGACCTGCATCATAGAGAAGTCCGATGCAGTCTGCCTTTTCATCTGCTGCGAAGATAAGATTAAAGACCGCTGCGGTATCAAGGTAGTCCGAAGTACCGGTAACATTTGCGCCGGGCTTTTCAAGAGACTCAACGATGCCTGTTGCAAGAGGATCGGAAACTGCGGCAAAAACCACGGGGATCCTGTTGTCTTCGGTAGCGCCCTGCATGGTCATGGCAACGGGTGTGGCAACGCCGATCATGAGATCCACCTTCTGGGCGATGAAGTTCTGAACGATCTGGTTCATTACATTTGCGTCCGCATTGCAGTTCTGATAAAGGATCTCAAACCTGATCCCGTCTTTTTCGTAAGACTTGAGTGTATTCTGAATGTTTTCAACGATCTGATTTAAAGAAGCGTCATCCACATAATTGCAGATGCCGATCTTGTATGTGGCAGCTTTGTCTGTTTTCTTTCCGCATGCCGCAAGGCCAAGGGTCATTGCGAGTACTGTTAACACTGTTACGATTCTTTTCATTGTCTTCTTCATTTTCTTTTCTCCTTTGCACTTTTAAATGATGTTTTGCTCCGGGACAAGAAAAAAACCTGTCCCATGCAGTTACTCTGCTGGGACAGGTCTGAAAGTTCAGTTTCCTGCGGTGCCACCCGGCTTGGTGTGAAAGATCACATCCACTCATACGTACTCAACCTGATGAAAGTCTTTATACGCTGCTGTTTTTAACGAAGTGTCGTCTCCGTCTCGCCTACCTGCGCTCGGTTCGGTTCGCCCTCGGAAGCCCATTCATCATCATCCTTGCTGTCGCAATCCCATCATCTGCGACTCTCTTGGAGTAGGTTTAATGATTACTTACTCTTCTTCAACGGTTTTGCCATACTTTACCATAGCAACGTAATGTTGTCAAGACATTTTTAAAAATTTTCTGATACCGGTGAGATCAAAAGATCCTGAAGCAGTTAACAAAAAGCTCCGCTTCTAAAACCAGACAGTATTTTATTCTCCGAAATCGCAGCGGGATGTGCTTTACTTTTTTCAGATCCCTGATCCCTTCAAGGATCGCTTTAAGATACGTTCCCGTGAGGCCGTGTCTCAAAAAGAAAACGGATTTGACCATCACTCCGATCAAAAGAAAAGGCAGGTTCAAAAGATGCATGAGTACCGGCATGTTTTTGTAATTTAACCATACAAGGTTTCTGGTTCCAAGCCTTGTTTTAAATTCATTGTATCTCTTTCCGCTCTTATTCGCGGTTCCGCTTCCGTAATGGATCACCTTTGCTTCAGGCACATACACGTTTTTGTACCCAAAAAGCTTTGCCCTGATCCCCAGATCCAGATCTTCCCTGTAGGCAAAAAAAGCTTCATCCAAAAGCCCGATCTCGGAAAGAGCAGATCTTCTGTAGAGGCAGGCTCCCCCGCAGGGCGCAGTGACGGACGCCTTCTTTGAAAACTTTGAAGCAGCTTTTCTGTTTCCTCTTTGAAAAGCCAGTCCGAAAACGGTATAAAGATCCCCCGCGTCATCGATCAGTTCGTGATCCGAATACATGAGCATCTGTGCGGAAGCCCCGAAGACCTTTTCATCCTCATCCAAGGGCTTACATAGAGCTTCAATGAAGCCCGGAAGCACTTCTGTGTCATTATTAAGGAGCAGAACATACTTTGCCTCGGACAGAGCAATGCCCTGATTAACGGCAGGTGCAAAGCCTCTGTTCTCATTGTTTTCAATTAGCCTGACCTCCGGATGTTCCTTCTTTATCCATTCCCGGGATCCGTCCTTTGACGCATTGTCCACAATGATGATCTCCGTATCATCAAAAGAAACCCCGGCCATAGAGCCGAGGCATTTTTCCAAAAAGTGCTTACCGTCCATATTCGGAATGATAACGGAAACTTTTTTCATTTAAAGATGTAAAACCTCCATTATTCTTGCGGCGGAATCGCTGTCACGGAAGGCATAGGCTCTCTCCATGAAGGCCTCGTGGCCCGTCAGGTCATGCTTAACGGTGTCTGAAGATAGTTTCAGGATCTCTTCCGCAAGATCGTCTATCCTTTTAAGCACAGGTCCCGGAACGAAGCTTTCGTAGTCCTCGTAAAAGCCTCTCTCCTCTTCCCTGTAATAATCAAGATCCGGTGCATAGAAGAGCATCGGCCGGTTAAGGATCGCAAAATCATAGCATATGGATGAATAGTCCGTAACAAGAACATCGGCTTTCTTCATAATGGATGTGAGATTTTCCTGGCTCGATACATCTGTGCAGTTCCCGTACATAAAGTACTCGGAACGGCCTTTGAGCTCATGAGAGACATGAGGATGGAGTCTTAAAAGGACCTGTATCTTTCTGTTCTTGCTGTTAAGCTTTCTTAGGAGAGTTCTTATCTCGTAATAGGGCGCCTCTCCGGGAATAGTCTCACGGAAGGTGGTTGCAAAAAGGACGGTAAACCTGTCCTTATCGCGGATGTCCTCTCCTGCCGATGCTGCCGCAAAAAGCTCATCACAGCGGGGATTTCCGGTCACAAAGATCTTCTCGTAGGGAAGTCCGAAGCAGCCCTTGTAGATCTGCTTCGTGTATTCGGAAGCCACAAACAGATGGGTGATCTTTGAATCAGCAGCCGCTTCAAGGGTTCTGAGTTCCCCCTTGGTGGTGTCAAGTCCGAAGCGCTTTATGGTTCCGGTACCGTGCCAGAGCATGGCCACCTGAACATCCTTATCCACGTCGCAAAAACCCAGAGGCAAAAAAGTATTGTCCAGAAAAATGGTGTGGGCTCCCGCCATCTGAAAGCTCTTAACAACAAAAAAGCGGAAGGCTCCGATTATGTTTTTTCCGAAATGAGTGTGCTCATGCTTCAGCACATGGGTCCTGTAACCACTCTTTTTAACGGTACTCAGCATGGCTCCGCAGTTTCCGGAAGGACCGCCGTCATGTGTCATCACAAAAAACACACTTTTCTTCTTAAACGGCAGACGGCTGCGGAAATTAAACAACGCAGCGAACAGCTTGTACCCCGGTATTTTTTTTCCTAAATTCTCATCATTCATATCAGATGTTGTACTTAAGGTAAACAAGTACCCAGACCTTCCTGTCAGGTTCGTAGCTGATGCTCACGATCATCTCGATGGGGATGCTCTGATTGTTAAGGTAAGTGGTGAGCTTATCTATATAAGGGAATTCCATGAAAGTGTATCTTGTGGGCAGTGCATTATGTTCCATTTCTATCTCCTTATCATACTTTTAAATATGTTTAAATATACCTCATTCCTAAAAAAATGTAAAGGGCAGCTGTTTGAACAACTGCCCCGCACATTATTTTACGAGATATTTAGCGACAACTTCCTTGACACGTTCGGGATCGATGGGTTTTGAAATGTGTTCATTCATTCCGCATTCTTTAGACATCTTAACGTCTTCCATAAATGCATTGGCTGTCATGGCTATGATCGGAACACTCTTTGCATCATCCCTGTCCATGGACCTGATTGCTTTGGTGGCTTCGTATCCGTTCATCACAGGCATCATGATATCCATAAAAATGCACTTATACTCGCCTAAAGCAGACTTTCTGAACTTGTTTACAGCATCCTCACCGTCGACAGCCTCAATGATCTCCATATTCATGCTCTTAAGAAGTTCAACGGCGATCTCTCTGTTGATGTCATTGTCTTCCACCAGCATGATCTTGACATTCTTAAGATCCACTGTCTTGTCTGCGGATGCTTTTCCTTCTGTTTTCTTTTTAACGGGGTGAGGATCTATGTCAAACTCAAAGTTCAGAGTGACCACTGTACCCACGTTCACTTCGCTCTGGATCTCAATGGTTCCCCCAAGCATGTCCACAAAGCTCTTAACTATAACCATTCCGAGCCCGGTGCCCTTGTAATTGGAATGGACTCCGTCTCTTTCCACCTGTGAGAAGGGTTCGTAGATCTTCTTCAGAAACTCCTGGCTCATTCCTATGCCCGAATCCGCAATGGTGTACTTCATATGAAGCTTTTTACTGTCATCGGACAGCCTGTTTTCAGTTCTGTAGATGATATTTTTCCCGTCAGGGGTGTACTTCACCGCATTGGACAGGATGTTCAGCACCACCTGACGCAGGCGCAGTCCGTCCGTCAGAACGTAATCCACTTCCAGAGGCTGGCTGTCCGTAATGATCTCCAGCTTCCTGTCAACCATGTAGCCCTGCATTATTGACATGAAATTGTTTTCAAGTTCGTGAAGGTTCACGGACTCATGGGCGATCACGATCTTTCCGCTTTCTATACGGCTCAGATCCAGGCTGTCATTTATCAGGGACAGCAAATGATCCGAACTGCTCTTGATCTTTAAGAGACAGTCCTCAACTCTGACGGGATTGTCCTGATTGTCCAGAGCGATCCTTGTCATTCCCACGATAGCGTTCATGGGTGTCCTGATGTCGTGGCTCAGATTTGAGAAAAAGCCGGTCTTGGTGGCATTTGCCTGCTTTGCTTCTTCATAGGCCCATTCGACCGCCGCTTCCTTTTCCAGTTCCTTTCTCTTTATCTCATCGATGAGCTGGATCGAAAAGATCACATCCCTGACCCTGTTGTCTTTGTTCCTGAGCTTTGCCAAAGCAGTGATCTTTGCCCACTGACCTTCCGTATTCCTGTAATCCAGGGTCAGTACATTTTCTTTGCTCATTCTTTCGGGAAGATCTGCGGGATTCATGAATTCCATGACCTTGTCTCTGTCTTCGTCCGAAACATTCAGTCTCATGATCCCAATGGCAGTATCAAGGTCTCCCTCATCAGGAAGGAACTTGGCTGTCTTGTCACTGTAGATCAGTGTTTTGTATCTGTTATGAACAAGGCTCACGTAAGCCAGAACCTTGTATGTCTCCGAGATCACTTCGTTTAAAGCTGTATAACGCTTTTCTTCCGCTGTGCTCCTGATCATGAAAAGCACGCTTTGGGGTTCTCCGTTGCTCTCCCGGGCATATGTTTTAAACTCCGCCCGTACCCATCCCAGTTTTGTGGTGTTCAGGTCTATGGAAAGCTTCCCCTCAAGTCTCAGTCTCAAAGGAAGAGTGGTCATATTGAAGAAGTCTCTTTCTTCTTCCGATGCGTCGGGAAAGAGGAATTCCGCAGCCCAAACATCCATCATCTGCTTAAGGTTACCGGAAAAGTTTTCGAAATTCCTGCCCTTTGCAAAAGGCTTGATAACAATAAGATTTCCGTTTGCAAGATCTATCCGGTAAACGGCTGTGTATAGTTCTGAAACACTCCTTAAGAAATGCATCTTTTCTTCACAGCTCTGTTTCTCTTTGTCTATGATCTCTTCCGTAAAAAGGACCTTTAAAACATTTCCTTCTTTATCTCTGTCTATTGCCTGGAAGCAGATCCTGCACCAGTGTCCTTCATTATCCACATACTCAAAAGCAGTCTCATCCCTTTCCTTGAGCCTGAGCCCAAGGTCCGAAAGGATCAGGAATCTGCTGAGGCCTTTTTTGAATTCGGCATGAGCCAGACTGTCCACCAGGAACTCAAAATCACTTTCCGCATCTCCTTTGGTTTTTTCTCCTCTCTTTGAAAAGACCTTGATAAAGCTTTCTACATAGTCTTCCGTTTCAAGATCTATGACATAGGTGTGACGGAAGCGCTGCCCCAGTCTTCTGGAAACCGCATTGGCAAATCGGATGGCCTCCTCGTTCTTCTTTGCTTCCGCGATCCTGTTGTCATTGTTTTCAAGAGAAAGCCTTCTCGTCAGTTCCTTGTTCTTGAACCTCGTGCTTTCCAGCTCGTAATCGGTGGTCGCGATAACGTTCAGTGTCTTCTGAACCGCAGAGAGTCCCCCGAAATCGCCCTTCACGTTGTATATGGTAATGAATCCCACAGCCTCTCCGTAGCTGTAAACGGGAAAAAAGATCTCATTTCTGACTCCCACGAAGGTCAGTTTTTCATATACTTCTCTGTTCTCTTTGCGAAGGCTTTCAACATCTTCCAAAAGCACGCATCTTCCCGCAGTAAATTCATTCCTTATCCTGTTAAGGAACAAAAGAGAGAACTCATCCGCTGTAGGCAAAACCGCCCTGCCCTCGGAATCCATTTCAAAAAAAGAGCTCAGAAAAATACTTCTGCCTCTTCCGTAGATCACAAAATAAGAAGCTTCCGCGTCGTAAAAATCACAGATTCTGTCCAGGACCCAGCTGACTCTTTCTCCGAAAGGAATGTCCCTGTGGACGAAATTCTCCATGCAGTCTTCTACAAATTTCACTGTGGAAAGGGGATCGTAATCCTCCGCTCTCGCTTCGATGTCCTTGTATGTTGTTTTATATTTGTCCAGAAGATAATTCAGAACAGTTTCACGTGAACAAAAGCCGTTATCAGCCATTTTACACCTCCGGCATAATTGCGGTAAACAGCGTCCGCGTCAGCAGTTTCAAAGGACTATTAATCTTTATTATATCTAATCATACAGAAAATAACAATAAAGTGATCCTTTTCCCCGAAAATTTAATACTTAATTTAGTATGTTTCAGAAAAAAATCCCGGGCCTTCATCACCGCCAAAAGATCTTCTTTTGGGGTAACTCAGACCCGGGTCACAGATCAGCTTATTTACGGATCAGTTTCCATATGCCTTTAAGAGGCTTTTTGTTTGCCATGTCCACAATTCCGAGGATACGGTTGTAAGTCAGGGTCCCCGACATTCTGAGGCTTCTCAGCGGCATTTCGAACATCATCGCTTCCACCATGGCTCTCATTGCGGGATCGCTTGCATATTGTTTCAGCATGCCTCCCGCTGCCTTAATGATGATCTTTCCGATAAATGTATCCTTAATGTCATACAAAGTGTTGTTAATGTCAAAGGGTGTTCCGGGCTCTCTCCGATCCGATGGCAGCTTTTCACCGTAGAGGATCTCAAATTCACCGTCCGAAACTTTGAAGGGACAGGACGGATGTCTGTAAGTCGGAAGCTTCTTCATCTTTTCTTCCAGGAGCTTTTCTTTACCGTCTCCGGAAAGTTCCACCTCTGCTTTAAGATCTCCGGCAGAGATCACGTAGGTGCCGCCTTCTATCGCCCAATCCTTTGTTTCTGTGTTAAAGTACGAAAAAGCTCTTTCGTCCAGCTCAAACTCCACAGTCGTGCTCTCTCCCGGCTCAAGGGTTACTTTTTCAAAGCCTTTGAGCTCCTTTACCGGCCTGAAGACAACGCCTTCTTCCTTTCTTCCGGTAAAAAGGAGCACTGCGTGGCTTCCCGCAAGCTTTCCCGTGTTCTTTACCTTAAATCTCACCTTAAATCTGTTGTTTCCGAGAGCATCCGCTTCAGGGTCGCTGTACTCAAAAGAGGTGTAGGAAAGTCCATAGCCGAAGGGGTACTCGACCTCTGCTCCTGCCTTGTCGTAGTAGCGGTAGCCGATGTAAATGCTTTCGCGGTGGAATGCATTCAATCCTTTTCCGGGATAGCTCTCAAAGGCGGGAGTGTCGGATAACCTCTTGGGCCAGGTCTCTGCCAGACGTCCTGAAGGGTTCACTTCCCCCGTAAGGATCTTCACTGTAGCTCTTCCTCCTGCCTGTCCCGAAAGGTAGCTCAGGAGCAGGCCCTTCACCTTGTCCTTAAAAGGCAGCTCCACAGGGCTTCCCAGCTGCAGGATCACAACCGTGTCGGGATTTGCTTTGGCAACTGCCTCTATCAGCTTAAGATGGGATTCCGGCATTGCCATGGTGGTTCTGTCGTAGCCCTCACTTTCATAGGCATCCGACAAACCCGCAAACAGGCATACAACATCCGAATCCTTTGCCAGCTTCACTGCTTCGTCGATCAATGTCTGATCCACTTCACGGCCGTCCTCTGTGTAGCCATCCGCATAGCGCACCTTGAGGCCCGCACTGACAGCTTCGTCAAAAACGTTATCGAGATAGGAAGGATTTATGCGGCTGCTGCCTGCTCCCTGATAGCGGCGTTTCTTCGCCATCCGGCCGATGAAAGCGATCTTTCTGTCTTTTTTAAGGGGCAGGATCTCTTCCTCGTTTTTAAGAAGGACTGCAGAACTTTCAGCCACCAGAAGAGCATCTGCGTCATCATCTCTTTCGGTTCTGCGGGATCTGATCTTTTCTTCCTGAGCTTTAAGGATCATTTCCACCGTCTTTACAACTATGGAATCCACTTCTTCCTCTGTGATCTCGCCCTTTTTAACGCCTTCGATGATGCGCTTGTCCGCTCCGTCGGGGATACCGGGCATTTCCAGGTTCATTCCCGACTTAATGTCACGGACCTTGTTGCTGACAGCTCCCCAGTCGCTGACAACGACGCCGTCATATCCCCATTCATTTCTCAAAATGTCTGTAAGAAGCTTCCTGTTCACATCGGCGTATTCGCCGTTTATTCTGTTGTAACTGCACATGACGGTCCATGGCCGGGATCTTTTAACCGCTGTTTCAAAGGCAGGAAGGTAGATCTCCCTGAGGGCTCTCTCATCCACCACCTCGTTCATGGTCATCCTGTGACTTTCCTGGGAATTCACCGCAAAATGCTTTAAAGATGTACCGACACCTTTGCTCTGAATGCCGTTGATCATGGCAGCCGCCATCTCACCCGCCACAAAAGGGTCCTCGGAAAAGTACTCAAAGTTTCTTCCGCAGAGAGGACTCCGCTTCATGTTCACACCCGGGCCGAGAATGACCGCAACATCTTCCCTCAGACACTTTTCCCCAAGGCTCTCACCCATCCTGTACATGAGCTTTCTGTCGAAAGAACAGGCTGTTGCGCTGGCTGTGGGAAAACATGTGGAAGGGATGCTGTCATTAAGCCCAAGATTGTCCGCTGTAGCCGTCTGCTTTCTGAGTCCGTGAGGACCGTCTGTCATTGTCTGCCTTTTAAGCCCAAGCCTCTCCACTCCTTCAGAAGACCAGAAGCTTGCACCGGAGGTCAGCTTTGCCTTTTCTTCAAGAGTCATCTGTGCTACCAGCTCTTTTGCTTTTTTCTTTAAATCCATATTGTTTCCTTTTCCTTTTATGATATCAATATTTTCTTGAAAGCGATCTTTCCGCAGTTTCTCTTGTGATCTCACCCGCATTGCACTTTGCCATTATCTCCACATCCTTGTCATTTAACCTGTAGAAATGAAGAAGGATGAGAGAAAGGATACCGCCTGCGACCGGAAGCCATATGCTTGCATTAAAGAACTTGTCGGTGAAACCCGCAGCCTGGACTGCGCCTTCGCCCTCATTGAAGCCGATCCATGCAAGGACTGCGGAGGCAAGAGACGTAGCAAGGGCCGCCTGTAGTTTTACAAAGAATGTCTGAGCCGCGAATGTGATACCGGGCATGCTGTGGCCTGTTTTGTAATGACCGTACTCCGCGCAGTCGGGAGTGAACATGTACATGAGCACCGTGGTAATGCCCGCAGGGATCATGCCAATGACCATGAATGCCATGTACAGGTTGATGTTCCTGTAACCGATGAAGAATCTGAGGGCTGTCAGAACAACCGTGCAGATCGTTGCGATGTAATAGAGTTTGAACTTGTCGACCTTCCGGGTGATCTTCGGAACAAAGGGTCCGATGAGCACTGCGGGAAGAATGGCCATGATGGAAAGGATTCCGGCCTTGGACTCATCATTCAGGATGAAGCGTCCGATGTAAAGTGTCCACTGTGTAGCCACCGCAAGGGTGCCTGAAATGAGGAAAGCACCGTAGTAGATCGCAAGATACTTATTCGTCTTTAAGTACCTGAAGATGTCCACAACGCTGTATTCCTTTTCCTTTTCGGATTCCTTGGGGCTGATCCTCTCCTTTGCCTTAAAGCAGATGGGGATCATGGTAACCAGGGCAATGAGTGAAAGGACCACAACGGTAAGTGTCCAGCCCCCAAGCTTTTCCCTGACGGAAGAAATGCTGACAAAGACCACCGCTGCCGCGATCATTGCACAGACACGGCCGATGGCGTTCAGTGAAGTACGCTCGTTCTGAACATCGGTCATTGTGGTTACAAGACCGAAGATTGGCACATCGCAGATCGTGTAGGCCGTGTCCCAAAGCATATAGGTAACGACTGCCCAGGCGATCTTTCCACCCATGGGGATGCCCGAAGGAATGGCAAACATCAGGATCGTGGAGATCGGGATACCAATCAGGGAGATCCTGAGCCAGGGAACAAAAGTTCCCTTTTTAAAATGAAACCTGTCCATCAGACCGCCGAAGATGGGATCGTTCACCGCATCCCAGATCTTAACCGCAAGCACTACTCCCGCCACGGCCGCAGCCGCTATGCCCGCATCCTGATAATACGTGGACAGAAATGAATAGATCAACATGTAAAAAATGTTCTGGCCAAGGAAATAAAGTCCGTAGCTGGCCCGTTCGCCACCTGATGTCAGATAGCCTTTGCTGTTTTTGCTCATTAAATAAACCCTCCGCATTGTATTTCAGGCAGCCTTCTCCATCAACTGCCTGTGATCCAATGTTATCATCGACAGGTGGTTTTTATCCTATGATTTTAAGATTTATATAAAGATTTTAATGCAAAGAAATCGTTATCGGAGTATAATCGAGTTGTGGAAATCTGTTCCAAGAATATCAAAAAAGGGGGTTAAAATGACACAGGAAAAAAGCAAGGTCAAAAAAGTCGTACAAAAGCTGGATACGGCTGAGCAGAACACTTTTGTGGACAAAGAGGTGGCAAGACGTTTTAAGGACATGTTTTTAAGTTCGGACGCCTCCACTCCCAACCTGACTTCCTTCGAATCCGAACAGTTTCTTCTGGGGCTTGTGGCATCGGGAGATCTTGAAAGCCTCGAAAAAGTCATGTCCTTTGTTCAGGGGCAGTCGTTCAACATCGGCTTCATGTCAGCCAATCCCGTGCGTCAGGCGCAATACACCCTCGTATGCATGCTGACTCTTGTCACACGGGCTGCCATTGCCGGCGGGCTTCCGGAATCCGAAGCCTACAATCTGAGCGATGCCTACCTTCAGCAGGGGGATTCCATGACCACAGTGAACGATGTTAACAAGCTGATGTTCACTGCTTTAAGGGATTTCACCAGGCGTGTGGGAGCGGCCAAAACCGCTGCCTACAAAAGCCTTCCCGTTGTCAGGGCAGTCAAATACATCGATAATCATCTCCATTCCAGGATCAGCCTGAACGATCTGGCAGATCACTGCAATGTTACTCCCCAGCATCTGTCAAGTGTCTTTAAAAAGGAGACGGAAATGACCATAACCGAATACATCAGATCAAAACGGTTAAAAAAAGCTGCTCAGCTTCTCCGTTCCAACGAGTACTCCGTTCAAGCCATATCCGATCTTCTTTCCTTCAGTTCTCCGTCCCAGTTCATAGCTGCCTTTAAAGCTGCTTACGGAAAAACACCGGCGGAATGGAAAAAGGCACCGGATGATTACTATCTGTAAAAAAAGACGTTTCTTTTGCATTTTGCAAAGGAAACGTCCTGTTTTTTCATGATGTATCTGTCTGTTCAGTTTGCAGACAATTCTCTGTCAAGTTTTGTAACGCTTTCAACCAGCTCAGCCAGCTTCCTTTCACTGTCATGAGCCATCTTGACCACCTGCTCGGAAGAAGCGGTTTCCTCTTCGGTAAGAGCCGTAAGGGTGGTGATCTCGTCGCTCAGTCCTCTTACGCCGCTGACGGATGCCTGAGCCGCCGCCTGAACATTTCTTACATTTTCAAGAACATCCTTGGTCATGTTCTCCATGCTCTCATTTGCTTCCATGAGTTTGCCGGAAAGCTCCAGCTGCTCTGCAGCACTGACACCGGATGTCTTGGTGTACTCCGTAACATCCCGGACGCTGGTAAGGATCCTTTCCACGCTGTCATTCATCTTCTTCACGGTTTCCTTGGTGTTGTCGGCGAGAGAACGGATCTCCTCGGCAACTACCGCAAATCCGCGTCCCGCATCTCCCGCTCTTGCAGCCTCAATGGATGCGTTCAGTGAAAGAAGGTTTGTTCTGGATGCTATATCATTTACAAGATCTGCCATCTTGACGATGTCATTAGTATTTTCTTCAAGGATAACTGTGGATTCAACCGCCAGTTTCATCTGTTCGTCGATCTTTGCTGCAGCACCCGCAACTTTGTCCGTAATATCCGACTGAACTCTGATGGTCTCCGCCTGACGGTTACCTGTTTCCATGGCCTGAGTGGAATGCTGTCCCACTTCATCAGTCTTTGTGCTGACGGTCATTGTGTTGTTCTGCTGTCTCTCGGTGGTCATGGCAACCTGCTCGACGCCTTCGGCAACCTCTTCCATGGAACGGTTAACACTTCTGATGTTTTCAAGAACTTCATTAAAGCCTTCCGCAACTTCACTCAGAGTCTTTCTTACGTTTTCAACGATATTCCTGTTCTTTTCCGACTCTTCCGCAGCCTTTTTCTGACCTTCTTCAGCTACGCTCAGCTGCTCGGCGGAGTGCTTTGTCGAAAGCTTGAAGTAAAACCAGAAACTTGTGAATGCGTAGATCATACCGCTAAGGAGAAGCGCTGTACCGCCCACTGTAAGTTTGCCGCCTTCAACAGTGTCTCCGAAGGAAGTCACCTTGATACCGAAAACGACTTCACTCACAACTGCAATACCGACACAGATTATCATGAGTCTCGTATCACCCATCAGCAAAAGCACCGCAATGATGGGAAAAATGTAAACGACCGCACTTACTTCGGTTGCGGCCAGAAGAACAACAATATTAAATACAGTACTTTCTATAGCGTATATATATTTGCTCTTTTCGATCGGAAGTTTTCTTGAATAGAAGATGTTAAGAGGAAGAGTTCCTGCCATAACGATCACTTTCATTAGGCTCCAGATGTTAAAAGGGTCCGTCAAAAGTTCAACTACTCCCGTAGCGCCGATCACTCCGATCAGCAGTGTGATCAGAATGCATGCCAGCCTGTTTGTTTCTTTTATTTGTCTTTCAAGCATAAAACAAATCTCCTTCCGGATTTTACAATTTTTTGAATATTACCATAAAATCAAGATATTAGCATTGATTATACACTTTTTTCGATTTTTTATCAACATTATATTGGCATATGCTAACTCAAACGGCTTCCTCGAACAACTCCCGGAGGCATCAAAAAATACGTGTAAGTTTTGCTGTTCAGCAAAACTTACACGTAAAAGGATATAGAGAAGTAGGTTTTATGCTTCAATAAAGCTTTCAAGGCTCTTTCCGGTGAGCATTTCAAAGCCCTGAAGGTACTTGGAGATCGTCTTTTCTACAATCTCTTCGGGGAGTACCCAATTGTTTCCGGGATTGGCCTTCAGCCAGTCGCGGGCGAACTGCTTGTCGAAGGAAGGCTGTGAGTGTCCGGCTTCATAGCCCTCGGCAGGCCAGAAACGTGAAGAATCGGGTGTCAGCATTTCGTCACCGATGACCACGCGGCCGTTTTCGTCAAGACCGAATTCAAATTTTGTATCTGCGATGATAATACCACGGGTGAGGGCATAATCCGCACATTTCTTATAAAGAGCGATGGTTGCGTCCTTGATGGCGGTAGCGTACTCAAGGCCTTTTCCGGGGAACTGCTTCTCAAGTACTTCCACGGATCTCTCAAAAGAGATGTTCTCATCATGATTGCCGATCTCAGCCTTGGTGCTGGGGGTGTAGATGGGTTCGGGGAGCTTTTCGGATTCCTTAAGTCCTTCGGGAAGTCTGATACCGCAAACCGTTCCGTTCTCCTTGTAGCTTGCCCAGCCGCTTCCTGTAATGTAGCCGCGAACGATGCATTCAATGGGGAGCATTGTAAGCTTCTTGACCATCATGGTGTTCCCTTTGAATTCATCAGTTTGAAAGAATTCGGGAAGATCCTTTGCATCCGTAGAGATCATGTGATTGGGCAGGATATCCTTTGTCATGTTGAACCAGAACTTTGACATCTGCGTTAAAACAGCGCCCTTGTGTGTGACCTTGTTTCCGAGGATCACGTCAAAACAGCTGATACGGTCTGTTGCAACCATGATCAGGCTGTCGCCGTTATCATAAATTTCTCTGACCTTACCTTCTTTTACAGGCTTAAAAGTGCGACTCATTGCTTACCTCCGTGGGATCATAAAATCAATGTTCTTTGGTGAAGCCATTTTAACACCTGTCCCTGTAAATCAAAAATCATTTTTCATTCTTATTGGTATTAGCAAGGTTAATCAGTTACCGAAAGAACGCCCTCCGCTTATGGGATACCGCCCTTGACTAAAAGAGCAAAATAGGGCAATATCTATGTTAAAAGTCAGGCAGCACAGCTGCCGGAAAAAGGAGTTGTCGGTCGCAGAAGATGACGGAAAGTATTTTAAAAGAACCGGATAAAGTCAAGGTTTTGTTTGAAAAAGGGGGAGAAAGGGGTTCAGCGGAAAAGCTGGCGAAAACACTGGGCGTTGAATTCACTGAGGATCCGGCTGCCGTAAAAGACGCAGGCATAGTCCTTCGTTACGGCAAAGACGGGCTGTACTTCGAAAGTGAAGGTCAGATACTGCACGGCGATCTCAGTAAGCTTCGGCAGCGTCTGGAAAAAGGGCGCGTGGACCACGAGCTTCTGGTGAAAGCCGCTAAATTCAAGGGTGAAAAGCCTGAGGATCTCACCGCTGTGGATGCAACAGCCGGCCTCGGAGAAGATTCCGTGCTTTTGGCCTTTGCAGGCTTTAAAGTGACATTGTACGAGCGTGACCCCATAATCTGCGCTCTTCTTAAAGACACAGTGAGACGTGCTTTAAAGGTGCAATGGCTTTCGGATGCCGCAAAGCGGATGAAGGTCGTGGAGGGGGACAGCATAACGGAGCTTCCGAAACTTGCGGATCCGCCTGACCTGATCCTTTTGGATCCCATGTTTCCCGCAAAAAAGAATTCCGGTCTCGTAAAGAAGAAGTTTCAGATGATCTACCTTCTTGAAAGACAGAGCTCCGACGAGGGCGATCTGATGCAGGCCGCACTTTCGGCCCATCCCAGAAAGATCGTTGTGAAAAGGCCGGCAGACGGCCCTTTCCTGGGGGGTATCAAGCCGGGCTACTCTTTGAGCGGAAAGACCATAAGATACGATTGTATCGTCAGGTGACACCCCCTGCTTCAATGCTTTGATGCATCAAAAAATGTCTTGCAAGGCGAGGCCTTAAATGATATTTTTATGGAGATATAAAACTAATTTACCTTAAGGGGGTACATATGGAAGATTTACAAAACAACCTGATGCCATCGGAAGATGTGCGTCCCGAACAACCTGAAACCAAAAGCCTCAGCAGCAGCGCCATGAGTTTAAGGAGTCTGCTCTCATCAGGAAAAATGATCGCTATGATCATTTGCCTGGCTGTTTCAGTCCTTCTTGTTCCTTTGGGCCGTTCGATACAGGCTAAAGAAGGAATGCAGCTTGCAGAGGATATCATCGAAGAATCGGAATTCAATTCCTATTATGACATGGATCAGTTCTATGACATCTTAGAAAAAGCCCAGTCGGAATCCGCCGGAAGTTATGTATTCGGAAGCATTCCCATGATCATCGCGGGAGTCGGTTTCCTCATCCTTTTCCTTTCGTCAAGAAATGCATCAACAGACCGCATTTCCACCACAGGCTTCACCCTGCTTAAGGTGATGAACATCATCGGTATCGTCGGATACTCGCTTATTGCAGTGCTGGTCGTCTTTCTCAGCGTTCTGATGATCGTTATAGGATTTGCTACGGGAGAAGCCGCCCTCGGGATCGTCTTTTTGTTAGTGACCGGTATTTTCTTTCTGATCTTCGGAGCCGTTTTGGTTCTCCTGATCATCAAGAACGTAGGGCTTAATTCTTCGATCGAAAGCTTAAAAGCTGCCATAAACGATGATCCGCCCGTTAAAAAAGTTTCCGGCTTTTCTGTCGTAATGCTTTATATTATCGGTGGTCTCAGTGCCTTTACTTTCATCTCTTCCCTTACCGCAGGAAACATCCCCGGAGCCCTTGGTTCCGCAGCTACAGTCGGTTACTACTTCCTGTTGGGAATTAATCTCAACATTGCAAAAGATATCGTTAACAGATAACCATCATTCGGATACGGCAAAAAGCTCGGTGCTGAGATACCTTTCTCCCGTATCGGTAAGAAGCACGACTATTGTCTTTCCCTTATTTTCCGGGCGCTTTGCAAGCTCTATCGCAGCACTGACTGCAGCCCCGGAACTGATGCCCACCAGAACGCCTTCTTTACGTCCTATGCGTCGTCCTGTTTCAAGTGCATCTTCATTCTTTACGGGAATGACTTCATCATAGATGTGTGTGTTCAACACCTCAGGAACAAAGCCGGCTCCGATACCCTGGATCTTATGAGGACCCGAAGGGCCTCCGGAAAGAACTGCCGAAGAAGCAGGCTCAACCGCGACGACCTTTACCTTCGGGTCCTTTGATTTAAGGAATTCACCGACACCGGTAATGGTTCCGCCCGTTCCGACTCCCGCTACAAAAATCTCCACCTTTCCGTCTGTGTCATTCCAGATCTCGGGGCCTGTGGTCTTTCTGTGAGCTGCGGCATTTGCCGGATTTACAAACTGTCCCGGAATGAAACTTCCCTTGATCTCCGCCGCAAGTTCTTCAGCCTTTTCTATCGCTCCCTTCATTCCCTTTGATCCTTCGCTCAAAACAACTTCAGCACCGTATGCTTTAATGAGCTGTATTCGTTCAATGCTCATGGTATCGGGCATTACGATGATCGTGCGATAGCCACGGGCTGCAGCAACAGCCGCAAGCCCTATGCCTGTGTTTCCGCTGGTAGGCTCAATGATGGTTGCGCCGGGTTTTAAGAAGCCTTTTTCTTCAGCATCCTCTATCATTTCCTTTGCAATCCTGTCCTTTGCGGAACCTGCGGGGTTAAAGTACTCCAGCTTTGCAAGCAGTCTTGCTTCAAGTCCTTCTTCTTTTTCGATGTGTGAAAGCTCAAGCAGAGGTGTTCCTCCCACGAGCTGATCTGCCGATGTAAAAATCCTTGCCATTTTATTCTCCTCCTGAATATGATGTTTCCAATGATTGCACTTTTGTTCGCTTTTGTAAAGAAAAAAAGCATCCCGCGCATGAGATGCTCATTCCCACAGTTTTTTTGTTTTCTTAACCGTAAATGCAGCGATACCTCCCGTAAAGGCTCCGGTCAGGATCCCCGAAACCACAAGGATGGGAAAATAGCCGAAAAGTTCGGGAGTCCGGGTCAGGGCAACTGCTGTCAGGATCTGTCCCACATTGTGAGCAATGGCGCCCAGAACACCGCAGACCCAGATCTGACTTTCGGAAACAGTTTTTCTTAAAAGCAGAGTCACACCGTAGCAAAGAAGCCCACCTGCAAGACTGTAAAGAACAGAGATGATGCGTCCCGAAAACATCCCTCCCAGAAGGATACGTCCCAAAAGGATCGCCAGCGTGTCCGCAGGTCCCAGTCGAAACATGGCTACCAGCGTGATGACATTGGCAAGTCCGAGCTTGATCCCGGGGATCGGAATTATCTCCGGGAACTGGAGCTCAATGATAAAGATCACCAATGCTGTTGCGGTAAGCACTGCGTCCATGGTTATTCTCTTTGTCTCGATCTTTTTTCTCATAAAACCGTTTAATCCTTTTTCATAGCAAAAGCGTCCCTCTCCCCGCCGGTATCATTTTGACACAGCATCGGGTCCGTCAGCGCTCTTCCCATTCTTTTCAAGTCTGATCACCAGCCTGTGAGGCAGACATACAACAGGATTGGCGGAATCCGCGATCCATCCTGCATGAACACAGACCTGATCCGGGCAATCCGCTTCCTTTACCCTGATCCTTCCCGGTTCCACTTGGATCACATTTGTCCCCGCCGAAGTCTCCACCGTAAATTCAAAGCTTTCCGTAACAAGGGAAAGATCCACGGATCTGACGCATTCACCGTTAACATAGATGTTCGCCACTGTTCCCTTTGAAGGCCTTGTGAAACTCCAAAAGCTCACAGCGCCGAAGATCAGAAGCATCGCGGCAAAGATCATTATCCATGTTTTTGTTTTAATCACGCCGGATCACCTCCGTTTCTTTCTTTTGAAAACGGCCCAACGGGGTGAACGCATCCGCGATCCCTTCGGTCACAAAGATCTTTTCATCCGATGTGATGAAAACAGCCTCAAAATCATCGCTGTTTTTCCAAAACTCGAAGGCCTTCTCGGGACCCATGGCAAAAAGTGAAGTGGACAGCCCGTCGCAGAGAGTCCCCTCATCTCCGACCACCGTCACCGAGACAAACCCGCTTTCCGCCGGACATCCTGTGGAAGTGTCGATAATGTGGTGATAGACATGTCCGTTTTCTTCAAAGAAGCGTTCATATGCTCCGGATGTGATCACTGCCTTGCCTTCCATTGTCACAACGCCCGCATACTCTTCCCCGCCCTTCGGATCGGCAACGGCCACTTTCCAGAGACTTCCGTCGGGCTTTGTTCCCAGTGCCTGGACATTTCCCCCAAGATTAATGAGTGCGGATGTAACACCTGAGTCCTTAAAAAGCTCCATGAGTCTGTCCCCGGTGTATCCCTTGGCTACACTTCCGAGATCCGTCATCACTCCCGAAGGCACGGTCACCAGCATGTTTTCTCCGAGAGCGATCCGCCTGAAATCCACATTTTCAAGCAGTTTTTGTATTTCTTTTTCCGAAGGTACACGATGCTCTCCCGTTGTAAAGCCCCAGGCATGTACCACGGGGTAGACCGTGAGGTCCAGTGCTCCTTCCGTTCTTTCGCAGATCTCTTTTCCTCTTTTCAGCAAAGCATATGTTTCCTCTGACACCCGGGTGTTTCCCGTTGCATTCAGCCTTGAAATGTCGCTTTCCTCCAGAGTCACGGAAAATTTTCTTTCAAGATCCCTTATCAGCTCCTCTGCTTTTTTTAGAACTTCTTCGTCCCCATATACAGTGATCTCCATCACCGTATCCATTGCAAAAACAACGGAGGAATGCTTTTCGTTCTTCTCTTTCTCAGATCCGCCGCACCCGCTTGGCAAAAAACAGCAAAAAACAAGGAGGATTGCCTGTACAATTAAGAATGTTGATCTTATCTTTTTCATTGCAATTCTCCTTGTAAAAATGTCTTCTATCTGTTACCCGCCGGAAAAAGCATTATGATGCATCTTTCGGCAGACGATCCTGTCAGAATGGATTATACCACGATTTAAAGGATTTGAAAATTTTATTCCACATTTTTAAGCGCAACGTCCAAAGGGATGTGTCTGATCCTTATCAGGTCCAGGATCGACACAAACGCGTATCCGATCAGAAGATACACAACCGACAGCACCATTGAGCTCCGCGTCATATAAAATGCAAAATAGCCATCCATCTGAAGCATAAAGATGTGGAATATCCACAGCATGAGGATGTAGCAGAGTATGGCTGCCCCCGCCGAATCCCCTTCAATGTCGGTTACCGCAAAATTTTTAGTATCTTGAACTTATTATCAAAAGTATTCCTTTTTTCACCGCCACTCTCGCCTCTTCATCCTCCCACTCGTTGCTTACGCCGATAGGGAAAGAATTTGTGATGACAGCATCTTTAAGAGGATACTTCGTTCCCGTGATGCTGACGCCCTCGGACCTGTCGGAAATGCTGAAGACAGAAAGAGAAAACCCGACCTTTTTGGGCAAAACCAGTTCCCCGTCCCTGATCACGTACATCTCGTCACGGCTTCCGACGATCGACGACCTAAGTCCTCTCTCTGCGGCATATACAAGGCTCTGGATGTTGGCAAACGCATGATCCGTCCTTCCTCCGAGGGCGCAAAAAAGCACGACCTCCGAGCAGCCGTTCTCAACCGCGTACTTCACGGCTGCCATGGTGTCCGTGTCGTCCTTTTCGCAGGGGTACTTAAGTACGGGTATCCCGTCATCCACTTGTCCGTCAAAGGAATCAAAATCCGCGATCACAAGATCCGGGCGCACCTTAAGCTTCATTGCATAGGCATATCCTTTGTCGCATGCAATGACAAGATCTCCTTTATTGATTTTTACGGCGGGATCGAAGTCACCGCCGGAAATAATTACGCATCTTTTATCCATGATCATTCAAAGCTCATCCTGATCTTAATGTTTTCATCGGCAGAAATTGCCGCCAATGCACCGGTAACAAACGGAATAGCGGGAGGGAGATGTCCCAGATCCGCATCCATTATAACCGGAACGTTGTATTTTTCAACGACTCCCAGCACCGCATCATGCATATCCATTCCGAACATCTCTTCTCCAAAATGAAAAGGACGTCCGATGACAAAGCCCTTAACGTATTTAAACCATCCTGCTTCATCCATCTGCCAGAAAGCCCGTCTCAAAGAAACGGGATTCAGATCGCAGCTTTCCAGAAACCATATGAAGCCGTCCTCTTTGTACTTTTCAAGGAAGTCTGCAGTCTTGTCGAATCGTGTGCCCAGGAGGTTTACAAGGCAGTCCACACAGCCGCCCAAAAGGCGCCCGGTAAAAGGGACATTCTTTCTGAAACTTCCTCCGAAGACCAGCTCCTTTTCCCCGTTCAGATTCAGATCCTCACAGGGATCCTCCTCTCCTTCCTTCTCTGAAAGCTCAAATGTAGGAAATCCGGTAAAGGTAATGCCGTTTTTTTCAAAACCTTTGCCCGTTAAAAGGCTTTCCGCCTGTTTAAGGCTCTCGTGAGGCGTGTGCATGGCAAAGCCCGAAATACAGGGGCCGTATATGCTGGCTGTGTCACAGAGAGTGGTAAGGAGGTAGGTAAAGTTCGTATTGTCGGAGTAGCCCATGAACCATCTGGGATCGGCTTTTTTGATCTCATCCCAGTTCACAAAGGAAAGATCTTCGCACATTGTCTCTCCTCCGCCGCAGGAGATCAGCACATCCACGTCTTTCCTTCTGTAGAAATCCATGAATTCCTCCGCACACTTCTGCGGTGTGTTACTCTTTCCTATGCCTTTATTCTCATGGGCATTGGGGCCTTCTTTTATCCTGTAGCCTTTGCTCTCAAAAAGCTTTTCCGCAAAGGCTGTCCTTGTAATATAGGGTTCGGTGGAAGCCCCGAAAGAAGGGGCGATGATCCCTATAGTACCATCTTTTTGTAAAAATCCCGGGTAACGCATTTTCTCTCCTTAAATACTTAAAAATACCAACCCTGCCATTTGTCAAGGATTGCAAACAATTCGTGCTCTCTTTCTTTTATCATTGAAACCTGAGTTCCGAATTCAATGACGTCAGAAGATGTGAGGTTCTGCTCCCACTTTGGAAGTCCTTCGCCGTTGGGATCTCCCGTCTTTGCGAAATTCAGGAGATAGCCTTTCATGATCCTGCTCAGATCTCTGTCCGCTTCGTCATAAAGTCTTGAATCTGCGGGGATGTTGCCGTAGAGGTAAACTTCCTCTCCGCTGTGCCAGGGACCGAGACGCCCGTTCTCCTTCGTGAAATAATACTGGTAAACGGGGATATTGTTTTTCACTGCCAGGCGGTTCAGGCAATAGTGAGGATAGTCAAAGAACACGGCTCCCCAGATCTCCCGCCAGTTGTCTTTTGCTTCGGCGTCCGTTGTTGCAGGGTAGAGTTTAAGTATATCCTCCGCATATTTTCCGAAATAACCTTTCACCATACCCTCATAATTTTTGAGTTTCGCTTGTCCGAAGATCAGGAAGGCATCGGATTCTCTGCGGTTGTAGCCGTGAAAGATCTCAGCCTCGTTCATTTCTCCCGCCAGATAGCTTTCGTAGGGAGTTTTGGTAAGGACATATCCGTCCACTGTGATATGATGTTCGCTGTCCGCTGCGGAAACAATGTCCTCTGCTTTCAGTTCTCTCATTTCCGAAATGTCGGAACATCCGTATTTTTTCTTAAGATCCGCACCGCTCTTCAGAGCATCCTTCAGGGAACGGAAGGAATGGGTGGGGCTAACGGGTGCTACTGTGGAGCTTTCAAGAACGGCACGTCTGAAAAGTCCCTTTGCAAGAGGAGAAACGCAGATGGCGCTGACCGATGTGGCGCCGGCCGATTCACCCGCAAGGGTAACGTTATCCG